>Ga0314774_1000518_pt1 | contig 30288 bp, 3 predicted proteins | sample MetaGCBIA2018_FD_204515 | JGI IMG/M metagenome (GOLD analysis project Ga0314774, IMG submission 204515) | Cryopeg brine microbial communities from Beaufort Sea near Barrow, Alaska, United States - CBIA 2018 | ecosystem: Environmental > Aquatic > Marine > Coastal | place: USA: Alaska | collected...
AATGCAGGCGCAACATCCTCCTTTGGCACACCAACAGCAGCTGGCGCAGGTACTTATTACGTTAAAGGAACAACTACAGCTGGTTGCTTTGATATAAAACCTGTTACTGTAACAGTCAATCTACCACCAACACTTACAATTACAAATCCATCTCCAGTGTGTTCGCCGTCTACTATTAATTTAACAGCCTCCACTATAACAGCTGGATCAACTGCAGGATTAACCTATACCTACTGGACAAATGCTGGCGCAACATCCTCCTATGGCACGCCAACTGCAGCTAGCGCAGGTACTTATTACGTTAAAGGAACAACTTCAGAAGGTTGCTTTGACATAAAACCTGTTACTGTAACTGTAAATCCACCACCAACACTTACAATTACAAATCCATCTCCAGTGTGTTCACCGTCCACTGTAAATTTAACAGCCTCCGCAGTAACAGCTGGATCAACTGCAGGATTAACCTATACCTACTGGACAAATGCAGGCGCAACATCCTCCTTTAGCACACCAACAGCAGCTGGCGCAGGTACTTATTACGTTAAAGGAACAACTACAGCTGGTTGCTTTGATATAAAACCTGTTACTGTAACAATTACCCCCACTGTTACCCCTTCAGTAACAATTACTTCAACCTCAACTAATATTTGCACGACTGCCTCGGGAGGTTCAACCCCTGTTACATTTACAGCAACACCGGTGAATGGTGGAGCTTCTCCATCTTACCAATGGAAAAATGGAGGAACAAATGTCGGAACTAATAGTGCCATATATATTGCTAATTCACTTGCAAACGGTTCTCAAATTTCGGTGGTGATGACATCAAATGCAATTTGTCCTTCTCCGGCAACTGCCACAAGTAACAATATTGTAATGACGGCATTTAGCGGATCTCCTTCCAACTGGACAGGAAACCCAATAACAATTGTTAAATCAATATGTCCACCTGGCCCAATGGATATCTCAGTTACAGCAATTAACAATACGGAATATTATACTTGGACTTTACCTATCGGATTTTCCATAACATCAGGAGCAGGAACTAATAACATCACTGTATCTGTAAGTACAGGAGCTGTAATTGGAAATAACCAGGATATAACCGTTCAAGCTTTTAATCCTTGTGGTAACAATAATAGTAAAACTGATAAAATCAATGTAAATACTTTCAATGGAGTAACTGTTTCTCCAAATTCCCAATCAGTTTGTTCAGGTGGTTCCATAACAGTAGTGGGAACGCTAACTGGCAATGCTGCATCAGGTACTTGGTCCGCACCAAGCGGTACTTTTTCAAATATAGTTACCTCAGGAACTAATCCTAAAACTGTAAGTGCCACTTATACTCCCTCCATCTCTAGTGGAAACGTAAATTTAACTATAACAACCAACACCCCAACGGGTACAGGTTGTCCCAATGTACCAGGTACAGCAACTATTGCAGTATCCGTGAATCAACCTGTTTCCATCGCTTCAGAACCAATAACAACCCAAACCTTGTGTTCAGGAAGTACTGCAAACTTTAGTGTTACAGCAACAGGAACAGGGCTCACCTATCAGTGGAAAAAAGGAGGAACTAATATCACAGGTGCAACATCCAGCACCTATTCAATTCCTAATGTAAGTACTGCCGATGCAGCAACTTACACTGTGGTTGTAAGCGGGGCATCACCTTGCACACCGGTCACCTCACAGAATTCAGTTCTCATTGTAAACCAGGCAATAGCCATAACTGCACAGCCAGCTGCCATACAAACATTATGTTCGGGAAGTACAGCAAATTTTAGTGTAACTGCAACAGGAACAGGACTCAGTTATCAGTGGAAAAAAGGAGGAACAAATATTCCGGGAGCAACATCTAGCACCTATTCAATTTCCAATGTGAGTACTGCCGATGCAGCTATTTACTCAGTGGTTGTAAGTGGAACATCACCCTGTACACCGGTCACCTCACAGAATGTTGTGCTTAATGTAAATCAGGTAGTTACTATCACTGCACATCCAACTGACACACAAACATTGTGTTCAGGAAGTATTGCAAATTTTAGCGTTACCGCTACAGGAACGAGTCTAAATTATCAGTGGAAAAAAGGAGGTACAAATATTTCTGGTGCAACATCCGATACGTATTCAATTCCTAATGTGAGTACAGCAGATGCAGGGACTTACACTGTGGTTATAAGCGGTACATCCCCTTGCTCACCAGTCACTTCACTGAATGCAGTGCTCAATGTAAATCAGGCAGTAGTTATTACAACTGAACCAACGGCAACACAAACATTGTGTTCAGGAAGTACAGCAAACTTTAGTGTTACTGCAACAGGAACAGGCCTAAGTTATCAGTGGAAAAAGGGTGTAACAGATATTCCAGGTGCAACCTCAAATACGTATTCCGTTTCAAATGTAAGCATTACCGATGCAGCTACTTACACTGTGGTTGTAGGTGGAACATCACCTTGTTCACCAGTCACTTCGCAGGATGCAGTACTTAATATAAACGAGTCGGTGGCTATTACTGTTCAACCAATGGCCACTCAAACATTATGTTCAGGAAATACTGCAAATTTTAGCGTTACTACAACAGGAACAGGTTTAAGTTATCAGTGGAAAAAAGGAGGAACCAATATTCCGGGGGCAACCTCAAATACGTATTCAATTCCCAATGTAAGCACTACGGATGCAGCTACTTACACTGTAGTTATAAGCGGAACATCCCCTTGTTCACCAGTCACTTCACTGAATTCGGTGCTGAACGTAAATAAGGTAGTAACCATCAACGTTCAACCTGCCTCAACTCAAAATATTTGTTCCGGCTTCCCGGTTAGTTTTTCTGTAACTGCTACTGGTACAGGCCTAACCTACGAATGGCTCAAAGACGGTGTTACGACCGGAATTACGACTGCTACCTTAAATATTAGTCAGGCTGCCGTATCTGATGCAGGAATCTACACCGTTGTTATTAAAGGAGAAGCACCTTGTGCTAATATCACTTCTGAACCTGCGGTTCTCAATGTAAACCAGGATATAGATATCACCACCCAACCTGATGGGTTAGTAGTTTGTGAAGGCAATACCTCATCATTCTCAGTTACAGCTACAGGTAATATTTCGAGTTATGTATGGAGAAAAGGAGGAATTCCAATTTCCAACGGTGGAATTATTTCAGGAGCAACAACAAACACCTTAACTTTTACTGGTGCATCTACTAATAATGCCGGAAGTTATGATGTAGTAATTAGCAGCCCGGGAGGTACATGCTCCCAAACTATTTCAAATCCTGCAACTTTAAAAGTCAACCCAATTTCTACAATGAGTTTAACCTCCGCAGGAGGATCCGACAATCAAATAAAATGCATCAGTACTGCAATTACTCCAATAATTTATACTGTAGGTGGTTCTACAGGAGCTTCTATTAGTGAAGGGGCATTGCCTACAGGAGTAACTGGAGTTTACAATGCGGGAAAATTCACTATTAGTGGAACTCCCACGGTAGCTGGAACTCTTAACTATACCGTAACAACAACCGGAGGCTGTACAAGTGTTTCTTTAAGCGGGACTATTAAAGTCGATCCAAATAATACGGTTAACCTTACCTCAGCTGCAGGAACAAACAGTCAGACTTTATGTGTCAATACACCGCTAACGGATATTAAGTATGCAACCACTGGTGCTACCGGAGCTTCTTTTTCAGGATTACCAACTGGTGTAACAGGTAGTTGGGCAGCCGATATTGTTACCATTAGTGGAACACCTACTATGACAGGTCCATTTAATTATACCATCTCTCTAACTGGCGGATGTAGTGTGGTAACTGCAACAGGAACTATTAAAGTTAACCCAAATAATACAATTAGCCTTACCTCAGCTGCAGCTACAAATACGCAGACGTTATGTGTCAATACACCGCTAACGGATATTAAGTATACAACCACTGGTGCTACCGGAGCTTCTTTCTCAGGATTACCAACTGGTGTAACAGGTAGTTGGGCAGCCGATATTGTTACCATTAATGGAACACCTTCTGTAACAGGTGGTCCATTTAATTATACCATCACTCTAACTGGCGGATGTAGTGTGGTAACTGCAACAGGGGCAATTACTGTCAATCCAAATAATACAGTCAACCTTACCTCAGCTGCAGGAACAAACACTCAAACGTTATGTATCAATACACCGCTAACGGATATTAGGTATACAACCACTGGTGCTATCGGAGCCACATTTTCAGGATTACCAGCTGGTGTAACAGGTAGTTGGGCAGCCGATATTGTTACCATTAATGGAACACCTTCTGTAGCAGGTGGTCCATTTAATTATTCTATCACTCTAACTGGTGGATGTAGTGTGGTAACTGCAACAGGAACTATTAATGTCAATCCAATTAATACAATTAGCCTTACCTCAGCTGCAGGAACAAACACTCAGACGTTATGTGTCAATACATCGCTAACGGATATTAAGTATGCAACCACTGGTGCTACCGGAGCTTCATTTTCAGGATTACCAGCTGGTGTAACAGGAAGTTGGGCAGCCGATATTGTTACCATTAGTGGAACACCTACTGTAGCAGGTATTACATCTAATTATACCCTCACTCTAACTGGCGGATGTAGTGTGGTAACTGTAATAGGAACTATCAATGTTAACCCAAATAATACAATTAGCCTTACCTCAGCTGCAGGAACAAACAGTCAGACGTTATGTATCAATACACCGCTAACGAATATTAAGTATGCAACCACAGGTGCTACCGGAGCTTCTTTTTCAGGGTTACCAGCTGGTATAACAGGCAATTGGGCAGGTAATATTGTTACTATTAGTGGCACACCTACTGTAGCAGGTATTACATCTAATTATATCATCACTCTAACTGGCGGATGTAGTGTGGTAACTGCAACAGGAACTATTAAAGTTGACCCCGCTCCCGTGGGAGGTAATTTGCTGTTCACAAAAAATAATGAACGTATTTATTTAACTTGTGTAAGTCCAGCTTCAAGTAATAGCTTGTCTGATATAACCTTATCAGGTCACAGCGGTACAGGCATCGTATGGAAATACAGAAAAGCCTCAACTTTACCTCTTGGCAGCTGGATCACAATTACTCCTAGTAATGTAACAACATTGACCGCAGCTGAAATTTTTGCATTGGGAGTTAATGAATCCATGGTTTTTCTAGTTGAAATTAGCAATGGGGGCTGTACCCAAAAAGCACTATCTCAAACCGCAATCTTAAGTATAATACCATCGAATATTAAACCTGCTCCAGTAAAAGTAGAGCCGCCTGTGGTTTGTAAAGGTGAAAAAGTAACCTTAAGTTCCAGCACTGGTTATGGAGAAAACTACGGTAAATTTGAAGGCGGAGCATTTGATAATGCCGGTATAAAAAATCAAGGATGGAAATTTAGTTCGGGTGAATTTGATGGCGGACTTAATAATGGGAGGATGTCCGAATGGGGATTAATGAGCCCTCATGGTGGCAATGCAAAGGTTTTTACCGCTAATATTCCAAATCCTATAACTTCACTTGGCACTATGGTAGACTGGGACTCTTCATCCGGAAATTCCGGAAATAAAGGTTTTGCTATGGTGACTGGAAATCGCACTTCAACTATGGAAACCCCTGTATTTGCGTTAACAGGATTAGATGAAGCTATACTAACTTTTGATCAAGCCTATAATCTCACTGCAGGGGCAAAAATTAGTGTTGAAATTTCTACAAATGGCGGCTCTACTTATACCAACGTATTATTTTCCATTACTGGTGATGGAACGATAAATACAGGAAGTAGTGGCAACTACACCAGCTTTGGAGATGGAAATCCAATATCCAGGCCAAAAAATAAAATGGTTATAGATCTCGGAAATTATCTGGGACCGCCTAACCTTAGAATTCGCTTTAATTTTCAAGGTAAAATAGATGGCGATGTTTGGGCGGTCGATAATATTAAGGTTCCGGAAGGTCCACAGGATATTAGCCTGGAATGGAGAGATTATAGTAATCCTGTAAATTTTCCTAATGGAGAATTTATTGGAAATAATAATTCAGAACAATGGGAACCAAAGTTAATTGGATGGAACAAATTCGAGGTGAGAACTTCCATTATCCTGGATTCAAATGGTCAAAATTGCAGCACTGTAGAAAATTCCCAGACAATCAGAGTTTTTATTTTCGATCGTTATACAACCACTATTACAGCAATTGCAGGCACATGTGGAAATTACACAGTAAACTTAACTTCCAATGCTGTAGGTGCTTTTGGGGGAAATGTGGTAAGCTATCCAACACCAGATGGCTATACTGGCGAATGGGTAATTACTCACGCTGGTGCTATAGCTAATCCCACTACCTATACTTTAACTAATTCGGATAGCAATAGTACGTTAAGTCCTAAAAACAACCCGAATGCCAGTTTCGAAGCAATAAATTCAGGTGATTTTACATTCACATGGAAACTTAATTCTACCTCGGTCTATCCTGATGATTATTTTGATGTTGCCTCAAGAGGCAAAATAGTTCAAAACAATAATTGCCTTCCTGTATCCACTCCAACCCCGGTTCAGTTAAAAGATTGTACAACTTTAGATTTTGATGGGGTTGACGATTATGTAGATCTTGGCACAACATATACCGGAACTTATAGTATAGAAGTCTGGATACGCCCTAAAAGTTCTACCGGAACTATTATAAGCGGTCCAAACTTTGAAATAAAGATGGCAGATCTTCCTTCCACAGTAATCCCAAATACCCGCTGGTATCATGTTGCCGTTTCAAACGGTATAGTATATATAGATGGAATTCAAATTGGTAGCGCGGGATCTGGAAAAGGCGGATCCAGAATTCTCATTGGAGCAAGATGGAATTCCACCTCTGGCAAACCTGAAAATTATTTTTCCGGTTGGATCGAGGAAGTCAGGATCTGGAATAAAAATATCACCCAGGATCAAATACGCTTTATGATGAACCAGCATTTACAAAATGCCGCCAACATAGGTGTTGAAGTCCCAATGCCCGTTCCGGGCGGATTGGTTTTTGGGGATTTGGCAGGATATTACAGATTGATTTCCAAAATCCCGGATCCTGCCAATCTGGTAACTTTTGCAGCTGCCCTATTGCCAGCGAATGGATCAACTCCAGACCTTGCCAATACTGCCGTTCCCGGAAGATTAAATAATATGACAACCAACCAGGAAAACACTGCACCAATGCCTTATATTTCTGGAAGTATTGGAGATTGGGAGACTGGTGGAAATACCACTTGGTTACGTCCTTCTGTTTGGGATGATCCCAATAGTAATGGAGTTAACGGAACTCCCATAGAATGGAATATTGTTAGAACCAGACATAATATAGAATCTACAAAAAAAGATATTACCGTTTTGGGACTTATTTCTGAAACTGGAAAATTAAATATGATGAATCCCGGAAGTACTGCAAACGAATATAATTCAGGACAATTTTTGCGTGTTACACATTATTTAAAATTAGACGGAATTATAGATCTGGAAGGTGAATCCCAGCTTTTACAAGATCCCGGTAGTATTTTGGATGAGGCAAGTGCCGGATATTTGGAGCGTGACCAACAGGGAAAACGCAATAGTTTTGTGTACAATTACTGGTCTTCACCGGTTAGTAAGCAAGGAGAGCCAAATAACGCTCTTTATAATGTGAAATCTGTTCTAATGGATGGAACTGATTTTTCAACACCAAAACCTATAAATTTCAAGCCAGCCTATTGGGCAGCAGATGGCGCAAGAACAAATCCTATTACAATAAGCACCTATTGGTTATGGGGCTATTCGCCTGCATCAGCTAATATTTATGCAGAATGGGATCACATTCTTGAAAACGGCACTTTAAAAACAGGCGAAGGCTTTACCATGAAAGGTACAGATGGTGGAGCCAGTATAGATGCCGAACAAAATTATACGTTTAGAGGAAAACCTCATAATGGCGATTTTGTACTTCCCATAGCTGCAGATCAAAATTATTTGATAGGAAATCCATATCCTTCGACTTTTGATGGACATGAATTTATACGTAATAATTTAGCCCTTTTTGACGGTGCCCTTTATTTCTGGGATCATTTCCAGAAATTAAATCATATTTTAAAAGAATATATTGGAGGTTATGCTGTTTTAAATTTGACTTCACCGGTTGGGGTACCCGCCATTTCAAATGACGATAGAATAAATAATGCCGATCCAACTCTCTCAAGTACTAAGCCTCCAAAACAAAATATTCCAGTAGGACAGGCATTTTTGATAAATTCAAGCGGAGGAAGCGGAGGAAGCATTCAATTTAAAAATAGTCAAAGAACATTTAAACGCGAGGCTATTCTATCAGATAATTCAATTTTCTTAAAACCTGAAATAGTCATTAAAACCGGTAAGGAAAAAACAGGTGAGGTAAAAAGGATTAGGCTTTCAATTAAATCTCCGGTTGGTTATCACAGGCAAATTTTGGTTGGGGCAATTCCATATACTACCAATGGCTTTGATATGGGATATGACGCTTTATTATTTGACAATAACGTTGAGGACATGTACTGGATACAGGGAGATAATCAGTTGGTGATCCAGGGCGTGCCAAATTTTGACAAAGACCAGGTTTTACCCCTGGGAGTTAAAATTAAAGAGAACAAGGAGTTTATGATAAGGATAGACACCCTGGAAAATGCTCCGGCAGAAATGAATGTTTATTTAAATGACAAATTAAAAGACAGCATTCACGACCTCAAAGCAGGTCCATATGTGTCCAATTCAGAACCAGGATATATTCACGACCGGTTTGAGATAATATTCTTTAAAGAAGAGCCACCCGTTGTTGAAGGGCCAATTGTTGGGGAACCCGGAGAAGAAGGACCAATAATTGAAGTTCCGGAAACAGATTTCACAACTTTATCCATAAAACACGCTTACAACTTAAGGGAAATTCAGATCCTGAATCCGGATAAGCTCATTATTACCAGCGTATATCTATTCGATTTAAACGGTAATCTAATCGAGAATTATACAAATATCCCTCAGAATAAAGAAATAAAACTAAAGGTTGGAAATTATAGTTCCGGGGTGTATTTGCTTAAGGTTTATGCCGAGGGTAAAATAATCAGCAAAAAAATAATTATTAATAATTAACAGTAAATAACTGACATTTAATCAACAAACACTTATCATACGCCATTTGTTGTAAAAAAAAAGAGTTTTTCATCGATTAGCTCAAAAACACTTAGCTTAATTCTAAATTATTAATGTAATTTTAACTTTACATTAATAATTTAGGCCTATGGGAAAAATTATCCCAAAGATTCGAAACGTACTATTAAGTTTATTGATAATAGGTTCGTATTTTACTACTTATGCTAATACAATTTCATCTTCACTTACCCCTCCAGAAACTGGTACTAATGTTTCATCTGTTAAAGTTTCAAATTATGAGGTGTCCTCTATTTTTCGAAATTTCATTAAAAGCACATTTCCATTATTGGAGGATAAAAATTATTTGAATATTTCAAAGCGAATATTCTATAAGTTAAATCCTTATTCTCTTCGTTTTTATTTAAAATCGAATTTTAAGAAGAAAATTCAATCGCCTTTTTCAGATGAGCTAATATTTAAATCTCTTAATTCTTTAGAAAAAAACTCTAATTCAGGTCCTTATGATAATGATAATCTAGATCCAACAGTTCTTACTAAAGATATAACCGTTCAACTTGATGCGAGTGGCAATGCAACCATAACAGCCGCTGATGTTGATAACGGATCTAATGACTCCAGCGGCATTGCAAGTTTAGCCTTGAATCAAACCGCTTTTAATTGTTCTGAAGTAGGTGCCAATACCGTAACCTTAACAGTAACAGATAACAACGGCAAGGTATCGTCGGCAAACGCTACCGTAACGGTAGAGGACAATGTAGATCCAGTGGTGATTGCACAAGATGTCACGGTTCAGTTGGATGCAACAGGAAACGGTTACACAACGGCGGCAGCGGTGAACAATGGCTCGAATGATGCCTGCGGCATTGCAAGTTTAGCCTTAAGCCAAACCGATTTTGATTGTTTGGAAGTAGGTGCTAATACAGTAACCTTAACCGTGACCGATAACAATAGCAATGTTTCATCTAAAACAGCTATTGTGACGGTTGAAGACAATGTTGCACCGATCGCAAATGCAAAAAACATCACGGTTCAGTTGAATGCTTCAGGTACTGTTTCAATTGCAGCTTCCGATATCAATAATGGATCGAATGATAACTGTGGAATTAATTCAATGAGCGTTTCTCCTAATTCGTTCACTTGTGCCAATGTAGGTTCCAATACCGTTACTTTAACCGTGACCGATAACAATAGTAATGTTTCATCTAAAACAGCTGTTGTGACGGTTGAAGACAATGTTGCACCGATCGCAATAGCAAAAAACATCACGGTTCAGTTGAATACCTCAGGTACTGTTTCGATTGCAGCTTCCGATATCAATAATGGATCGAATGATAACTGTGGAATTAATTCAATGAGCGTTTCACCGAATTCATTCACTTGTGCAAATGTGGGTGCCAATACCGTTACTTTAACCGTGACCGATAACAATAGCAATGTTTCATCCAAAACAGCTGTTGTGACGGTTGAAGACAATGTTGCACCGATCGCAATAGCAAAAAACATCACGGTTCAGTTGAATACCTCAGGTACTGTTTCGATTGCAGCTTCCGATATCAATAATGGATTGAATGATAACTGTGGAATTAATTCAATGAGCGTTTCTCCTAATTCGTTCACTTGTGCCAATGTAGGTTCCAATACCGTTACTTTAACCGTGACCGATAACAATAGTAATGTTTCAACTAAAACAGCTGTTGTGACGGTTGAAGACAATGTTGCACCGGCCGCAATAGCAAAAAATATCACGGTTCAGTTGGATGCAACAGGTATTGTTTCGATTGCAGCTTCCGATATCAATAATGGATCGAATGATAACTGTGGAATTAATTCAATGAGCGTTTCTCCTAATTCGTTCACTTGTGCCAATGTAGGTTCCAATACCGTTACTTTAACCGTGACCGATAACAATAGTAATGTTTCATCTAAAACAGCTGTTGTGACGGTTGAAGACAATGTTGCACCGATCGCAATAGCAAAAAACATCACGGTTCAGTTGAATACCTCAGGTACTGTTTCGATTGCAGCTTCCGATATCAATAATGGATCGAATGATAACTGTGGAATTAATTCAATGAGCGTTTCACCGAATTCATTCACTTGTGCCAATGTAGGTTCCAATACCGTTACTTTAACCGTGACCGATAACAATAGCAATGTTTCATCTAAAACAGCTGTTGTGACGGTTGAAGACAATGTTGCACCGGCCGCAATAGCAAAAAATATCACGGTTCAGTTGGATGCAACAGGTATTGTTTCGATTGCAGCTTCTGATATCAATAATGGATCGAATGATAATTGTGGTATTAATTCAATGAGCGTTTCACCGAATTCATTCACTTGTGCCAATGTAGGTTCCAATACCGTTACTTTAACCGTGACCGATAACAATAGCAATGTTTCATCCAAAACAGCTGTTGTGACGGTTGAAGACAATGTTGCACCGGTTGCAAATGCAAAAAACATCACGGTTCAGTTGAATACCTCAGGTACTGTTTCGATTGTAGCTTCCGATATCAATAATGGATCGAATGATAACTGTGGAATTAATTCAATGAGCGTTTCACCGAATTCATTCACTTGTGCCAATGTAGGTTCCAATACCGTTACTTTAACCGTGACCGATGACAATAGCAATGTTTCATCTAAAACAGCTGTTGTGACGGTTGAAGACAATGTTGCACCGGTTGCACTTGCTAAAAATATCACGGTTCAGTTGGACGCCAACGGACAGGTCACAATTGCCGAAGACGCCGTAAATAATGGATCTTCTGATGCTTGTGGAGGACTTAATTATGATACCAATATCACCTCTTTTGACTGTACTGATGTTGGAGACAATACCGTGGAATTAACTGTAACTGACGCCAACGGTAATTCAGCGAAAAAGACCGCTATAGTTACGGTAGAAGACAATACTGCACCAAATGTAATCACCAAGAACATTACCATTCAACTGGATGCCTCAGGAAATGCAAATATTTCTGAAGATCAGGTAAATAATGGATCTTCTGATGCTTGTGGAGGACTTAGTTTCGACACCAATATCACCAGATTTGACTGCACTGATGTTGGAAACAATACTGTGGAATTAACTGTAACTGACGCCAACAGTAACTCAGCGAAAAAGACCGCTATAGTTACGGTGGAAGACAACATCAATCCTGATGATCCTGATCTAGAACAAAACATTATCTGGAGTTGCGGAGAGCCTGTTCAAATTCCCACCACAACAGACAATTGTTCCGCAGAAATAATTGCAACTACCGATGATCCATTAGAATATGCAACATTTGGGGTGAGAACAATTACCTGGATTTTTAAAGATCCTTCTGGAAATAAAATTGAAGTTGATCAAACTATTAACATCCCGGAACCAACAGTAGATATTCCGAATATCGATGGAAATGAATTTTGTAATTCTGAAACAGTACCAGCTATAATTTTCTCAGGAAACAACCTAGCTAATAAGAGGTATGAATGGTCCTATAAGTCGGATATCGGAAACAGTATCGATATAGGTTTATCTACCAGTGGAATTGGAGATATTCCCGAGTTCACAGCTAAAAATAATGGAAGCCAAATCATTAACGCCGTGTTTACGATCATTCCATTTGGAAATAGCTGTGAAGGAAATCCGGTGAATTTTTCTATAACTATAAAACCAACTCCTACTATGACCAAACCCGATGATATTGTGGTTTGCGAAGGGAATGAAGTTGATGGAATCATATTTCCAAATAACATCTTTTCTGTTTCTAATTCTAGCGTAACGTGGACGAATGATAATACCGATATTGGTCTTATTGCTTCAGGAAATGGCAATATATCCTCTTTTACTGCCACCAATAGTGGCTCTGAGAACATTACCTCAATAATAACCGTGACTCCTTCAGCAAACAATTGCGTAGGTATTGAGCAAAGTTTTTCTATCACCGTTAAACCTAAGCCTGAAATATTAGATTCTCCTGAAGATCAAACCTATTGCAACGGGCAAACAACGAAAATTATAACTCTACAATCTGACGTTAATGGAACAAAATATAACATTACCGGTGGGAGCGGAATAGGCCTGGCTAATAGGACTAATGTTACTGAAATACCGAGCTTCGTTGCAAAAACAGGTTCAGCAACTATCACGATCACTCCAAAAGCCAACGGATGTCCGGGAGATCCAGTTACCTATTACATTCTGGTGAATCCAACTCCTACCCTATCTGTAAATACTGCAAGTCAGTCGATATGTTCTGAGGGCACCACAGCTATTAATTTAAGTGGAAGCGCGCAATCTTATAGCTGGATCCTCTCTGAAGTGGGTAATAATATAACAGGAGCTACAGAAGGAAGCGGAAATTCCATTGCACAACAATTAAGGAATTCTGGAACTCAGCCTCAAGTGGTAAAATATAAAATTACTCCTAAAGCTAATGGGTGTGCAGGTACTCCAATAACGGTTAAAGTAAGTGTTAATCCAATTCCAGAATTTACAGTAAATATTCCGGAATGTCAGTTATCGGTAGATCTAACAGATTCAGCTATCAAAAGTTCAGCTTTTACTGGACTAATTTACACTTATTGGTCCAACGCTGAAGCGACCTCACAATTACAAAATCCATCTGAAGTTGGTTTAGGTACTTATTATATAAGAGGAACTACTTCAAGTGGCTGTTCATTAGTGAAAGAAGTTGCTATAGAAAATATTAAACCTGTACTTACTAGCCCTTTGGAAGGTTTAGAAATCTGTTCTGGAAATACCTTCAATTATAATCCCATCAGTAATTTAAATAATATAACTTTTGGATGGTCTAGAGATGCAGTAAATGGAATAAGTAATCCTGCCAGTTCTTCCAATGCAGAAAATCAAGATAATCCTAATGAAATTTTAAGCAATACTAATTCCACACCTATTACCGTCACTTATATCTACACACTTACAACATCCAATGGATGTCTAAATGAGCAGTCAGTAGAGGTAATTGTAAATCCAACTCCCTTATTTATTGAACACGATTACCAAAATGAAATTTGTGGTGGAGACGAATTTTCTTACGAGCCCCAAAGTTCTTTATCCGGAACTAATTTTACCTGGGAAAGAAGAGATTCTAACGGAAATTTATTATCCTCAGGGAATGGATCTGTTGATGAAATTTTATATAATGATTCTAATAGCAACATCTCCAATACTTATTTCTTTAAACTGCAAAATAACAGTTGTGAGAATCCTGAAGAATATCGAGTATCAGTAGCAATATTATCTTCGTTTAATGTGGATGCCAGCGCTTCTAATAATGAAATATGTCTAGGAGAAAGTATTGATCTATTTTCTTCAACAGATATTTTCGCGAATAGTTCAGGCGTAATATTAGATGAAAATTTTAATTCACCTACAAACTGGACGACAAATAATGCAGGGTCTTCCACCTGGACAAGAAGAAATAATTACAATCCATCTGGACCTGATGAAACATTGCAAAATAATGGCAGTTATATGGTTTCAAATAAATACGATCTAAATTCAAATTCCGGAAATAGAGAAGCTAATCTCATATCACCCACTTTTTCCACTAAAGGATATACGTCTATAAATCTTGAATTCAAACTTTTCTATAATGATGTAAGTGCAGATTGGGGTGATTATGCGGTTGTCGATTATTCACTAAACGATGGAAATTCTTGGAATTATTACGGTTCCTTAAACCAAGACGCTGGTAGCGAAACTAATTTTGATATTCTAAGTATTCCTTTTAATGAACTTATAGGGTATGAGCAGGTAAAAATAAGATTCCGTTTTTTAAATAACGGTAATAATGCCAGAGCTTACACGTGGGCTATCGATGATATAAAGCTTGCGGGAGAATCACAAAATCTACCGGAAATTGAGTGGACTTCAAACACGGACTCTGAATGGTCATCTAATGTGCCGAACCCAGTGAGCGTAAATCCTTCAAGCACAACTCTTTATACAGTTAAATATTATGATCCGGAACTTGATTGCCCTGGTGTTGCCACAGTAGAAGTGATAGTGAGAAAACCACCAAACCCAACAATAACGGCAAACTATTGCGGGGATTCTCAATTTATCGAACTCATTTCAGATAATGAGTATAACTCATATCGATGGGAGGCTAATGGAGAGGTTTTAGGTAGTTCAAGAAGGCTTGATGTAGATATAGCGAAAACATATACTCTTACGGTTACCGACGATCTTGGTTGCGAAGGCACAGGCTACATTAGTGTTTCAAATGAATTAATCATCAATGGAGACTTTGAAGATGGAGTTGCCGGTTTCTTTACTGAATATAGAAACAGAACCAATAGTGGTGATTTATATCCCGAAGGAGACTTTGCAGTAGATGACGATGCTCATGATTATCATAACCAATTTTATGGTAGGGATCATACCACAGGTAACGGAAATTTTATGATAATTAACGGCCATCCTGGGTCAGGAAAAGTCATTTGGAGACAGATCATTACAAATATTCAACCCAATACTAATTATTATTTCAATGCTTGGGGAATGAATGTCAACCCTGGGAATCCTGCCCAACTTCAGTTTAGAGTTAATAATGTAAATACTGGTACAATTGCCGATCTTAGAGACGCTCCAACTCCCATCAATAACAATGATGTGAACAGAGAAAATTGGGTGCAATTTTACAGCAATCCTTTTTGGAATTCCGGTAATTCAACCCAAGCTGTGCTCGAGATCGTAAACCTTGAAACTATAAGAAGTGGTAATGATTTTGCGCTAGATGATATCTCATTCGGAACGCTTGAACAAATAGTTTTTGAAATTGATCCCGATAATAATTCAATATTATGTGAAGGAGAAGAATTAGAATTAAATGCAAATATTGAGGGAGGACGTTTTCCCATAACTTTTGAATGGACTGGTCCTACAGGCAGTAATTTTTCCAATAAAACAACTGTAAATACTCTTGAGGAACTCAATGAAGCAGTTACCTTAAAAATTCCGAATATCACTGCTGATATGGCCGGAACATATACTTTGAAAGTAACTGACTTTTATGGTTGTACAGCAAAAACAGGTACTACCGAAGTAAAAGTTTTACAAATAAATGCCGGGGAAGATCAAACTGTATGTTCCAATATAGGTACGGTTCAATTAAACGCAGAAATATTAGGCTCAAGCCAGGGCGGAACCTGGTCTGGAGGAGAAGGAACTTTTTCCAGTAATACTGCTCTTGATGCTACGTATGTTCCAAGTGAAAATGAGATTCTTACCGGCAGTGTTGAACTCACCCTTACTTCTAATGATCCTGATGCAACCTGTAGTGATCAGGTTGTCGTATCATTCAACAATTCACCAGAAGCGGAAGTTACTCTCACACCTAGTACTTGCTTTGGCGCTAACGATGGTACTGCAACTGTAACAGTAATTGATGAAACCGGGGTAGGGCCATTTACTTATGTTTGGACGGATGACAGTGGAACTGTAATCCAAACTATGCAAACTGCCACAGGTCTTGGTCCCAATCCAAATGGATATACTGTAACGGTAACTGATTCAAACGGTTGTTCAGTAACAATAACTTCTGAGGCAATAGAAGAGCCCACCGCCCTGGAAATCCTTCAAACATCAAATACCAATGTTACCTGTTTTGGTGGTGCAGATGGAACCACTACCCTGGAAGTTACAGGTGGCTTTATTCCCCCCAATACTCCGGCATATATTTTAAGCTTACTAGATAAGGATGGAAATGAAGTTCTGGTTGAAAATTCGAATAATTCAGGCGTCCTTCTGGTTGAAAATCTTTTGGCCGGAGTATATACATTTACGGCCAATACTGTCAATGGATGTAGTTTACTTTCTGAGAATGTGACTATTGATCAACCGCTAGAAATCATTGTAGAAGCAGGTAATAATATAAATATTGCTGAATGCGGGACAACTCTGGTTTCGCTAAATGCCACTCCGGTGGACCCTGAATTAGGAGCAGGTAGATGGGAGATAATCTCTTCATCTGGTACAGGAAACACTTCTTTTCAAGACAACCTTGAATACAACACTCCGTTTATAGGCGAATCTGGAGCAACTTATGAACTTGCCTGGATTGTAACACCGGTGATTGATGGATGTTCAGATATCACAGATACCATTACCGTCACACTGCCGCCAGCATGTAGCAAATTGAACTTTGACGGCGTAGATGATTATGTAGACGCCGGAGACCAATACTCAATGGGAGGAAGTGATTTCTCAGTGGAAGCTTGGGTAAAGCCAAACTCTATTTCAGGAGTGAATACGATTATCTCCAAAAGAATAGCTGGAGAATCAAATATTGGCTACGACCTGTTTTTAAACAACGGCGCGCCTTCATTCAGAGTGCGTAACAGAACCGTAACAAGTACAATTAGCATTGGAACAGATCGTTGGTATCACATAGCAGCGGTTTATACTAGTACAAAAATAAGTTTATATGTAGATGGGATAGAAGTTCAGAATAATACCAACAATATCCCTAATGGTTCGGGTAACTTTAATGCACCATTCCTTATAGGTGCTACTCATGCTCCTACTGAAGCTAAATTAACCAAACAACATTTCAACGGATTCATAGAAGAAGTGAGAATATGGGAAAAACCCATCTCTCAAGATCAGATTCAGTTTTTTATGAATCAAAGATTACAAAAGAATGGAACCATGGTAGAGGGCGCAATATTGTTAAAAGGTTTAAATTTACCAAATTCTCCAGCTTTACCGAATTGGAGTTCCCTCAAAGGATATTATCAGCTTCTTGCTAAAAATGACCTTATAAAAGATGGCTTTACTCCCAACCTTGGAACTGCAGGAGAGAGTATTAAAGGTGTTCTCAAGAATATTCAGTTAATGCAGGAAAATACAGCTCCACTTCCATATATTTTAAATTCAGATAATGGAAGCTGGTTTTCCAAATCAACTTGGCAACTTCCCTTAACATTTGACGGAATCTCCGAAGACTTTCAATTTCAAGACGTTTGGGATGCTCCCGGGAGCATAGGAATTAATGGTGATGTTATCGAGTGGAATATTGTAAAACTGAATGGAAAATCTGTAAAGAATATTGAAGGGAATAACATTCAATTACTGGCTCTTTTGGATGGAGGTGGAAGTCTAAATATGGAAGGAAATATTCAAAGTACGGGTAGTGGTCTTACAATAACCCATTATTTAAAACTTAACGGAAGCATTGACTTAAACGGCGAATCTCAATTGATTCAAACCGAAGGAAGTATCCTGGAACCCACCAGTTCAGGCTATATAGAACGAGACCAACAAGGAAAACGCAATAGTTTTATCTACAATTACTGGTCCTCACCGGTTAGTGTTCAGGGACCTGGAAATAATGTTCCTTATACGATAGAATCGGTGTTAATGGATGGAACAACTGCTTCAAATCCACAAACCATTAATTTTGATGATCAATATTGGATTGCAGATGGGGGAAGAACCACTCCCATTACAATAAGTACCTATTGGTTATGGGGCTATTCCCCTGCAGAAGCTAATATTTATGCAGAATGGGATCATATTTTGGAAGATGGCCCTTTAAATACCGGGGAAGGTTTTACCATGAAAGGTACCGATGGAACTGCCAGTATAAGTGCTGATCAAAATTACACCTTTAGGGGAAAACCTCATAATGGTGATATTCTGCTTCCAAAAATAGCTGCAGGTCAAAATTATTTGATAGGAAATCCATATCCTTCGGCCATGGATGCCAATAAATTCATCCTGGATAATTTAAACGCTGCAGATGTAAGTGGCGCTAACAATACCAAAAATATATTTAATGGCGCGCTTTATTTTTGGGATCATTTTGCAAGAAAAAACCACATTCTGCTGGAATATGTTGGAGGTTATGCTACCAGAAACCTTACGGGCGGTGTGCCTGCAGCTTCTACAGATGAACGAATAAACGCTAATGGTGCTCAAGGAACTAAGATTCCCGGCCAGTTTATTCCTGTAGCCCAAGGATTTTATATAAATTCCGTTTTGGATACGGCGTTATCGGATGTTGATACCATAACTGGTGGGCATGTAATCTTCAAAAACAGTCAGCGTGCTTTCGTAAAAGAAACAAACCCCGAGAATTCCCAGTTTTTACGACCTGAAAACAATTCAAAAAAAGATAAACAAGAGGATACCCGGGCAAAAATAAGACTCGACTTTAGATCTCCTATGGGGTATCACCGGCAAATCCTGGTGGGTGCAGATCCCAATACCACAAATGGTTTTGACCTGGGATACGATGCGGCTTTAAACGACAATAATCCGGAGGATATGTTTTGGCTGATAAATGGAAACGAATTTGTGATCCAGGGAGTTCCAAATTTTGACCTTGAGCAGGTTTTGCCCCTGGGGATTAAATTAAAAGAGGAAGGTGATTTTTCAATTAAGATCAACAAACTGGAAAATATTGCGGAAGACGTGAATATTTACCTGAAAAACCTTGTGGACAGCACTTATTTTGACTTGAGAAAAGCTGACTTTACAATGAAGCTGGAGCCGGGAAATTATAACGAACGTTTTCAAATTGTATTTCAGAAAGAAAAAATTCCTACAGAAGAACCAGATCCCGAGGAAGAAACAGAGGAGGAAGAACAGGAACAGGGAAGTGATGGAGGTTCCGGGGAAGAGGAATTTTTAGACGGGAATATCGAAATTTTTTATATGGGGAACCACCGGGAACTTGTCATTTTAAATCCTGAAAAATTTGAAATCGAACGCGTGATTATTTACGATATGCTGGGAGCAAAAATACAGGAATATCAAAATGTATCGAATGAAGAAGAAGTCTGGTTGCCGGTAAGGGAACTTCCCGCGGCAGTATATGCAATAAAACTTTTTTCGGGAAATAAGGAAATCTCAAAAAGCATTATCCTGATAAGATAAAAAGCTACACCTTGCCAACCTTTTGGTTTCAAAAAATTTTCTAAGAGAGGATTGTCCCGCTAGCGCTTCTAATTCTGGAATTGGGAAATGATGCTCCGCAAGTAAACGGCTCCGGCATTACGGAAGGAATACATCGTTGGAATCAAATTCAAGTTTTTAATCGAACGTGAATTCCATTCAAATTCATATTTATTTGATTTAATCGGTAATCAACCTGAAGACCTCAGCATTATTTAATGCGAAAAGGAAGTAAAATTATATTAGATATCTGCTGAAGGAAATTAATCTGCAAGAAAATTATTATTTTAACCAAGTACGAATTATCCTACAAGATTTACAAATATTGTGATTTACACCATAAAAAACTCTTTTATACCTTCATAATACTACTTTTATCGATTATTTTAGCAACCTGCTTTCCTTACTTCTAATTTTTTATACATAATTTTACCGATCAATATAAAAATTAGTGGATGGGAAAAATTACCCCTGGAGTAAAAGCTGTTCTTGTAATAATTGCATTTTTAGGTTTTACCAATTCTATCTTATCGGAAACTAAATTCAATTTATCGGAAATAATAAAAGAAAATTTCTTTTCCGTAAAAATTGACAATCAGATTTTCTCAGAAAATTCTATTTCTGAAGAAACGACAGTAGGCTCCAAAACCCCTGTTAAATCCAAAAATATTCCTAAAAAGAAGCCTTCCAAATCCTCTTTGGCAAATCCTTCTATTACCTTAGGAACTGATCCAAAAGTTTGTAAGGGCTCTACAATAGCATCTCTTTCGTATTCCAACCCCTCTGAAAATCCAAATCAGTACAGCATCAATTTTAATAGCGCAGCAATCACAGAAGGTTTTTTGAATATAACAAATGCGTCTTTACCTTCAAGTCCTATTCAGATTACTGTTCCTAATGGTTCTCCAGGAACTTATAATGCTATTCTAACTGTTACAAATGGATCTCAAACAAGCGAAAATATTTCTTTTTCGGTTATCATCAAACCGATTCCGGTTGCCGTAACCAAAGATATCACCATACAGCTGGCCCCCTCTGGAAATGTCTCCATAGCAGAAGATGCCGTCAACAACAATTCTACGGATTCCTGTGGCGGACTTACTTTTACTACTAATAAAACAACTTTTACCTGCGCGAATGTAGGTTCCAATACCGTTACTTTAACCGTTACCGACACAAATGGAAACAGTGATTCAACAACCGCGATAGTAACAGTAGAAGACAATGTCGCCCCGGTTGCAATTGCTCAAAATGTGACTGTAACTCTTGATGCTTCGGGAAATGGTGTTATAACAGCAGTATTGGTTGACGATGGCTCGAACGATACTTGTGGAATAGCTACTTTAGTTCTCAATAAAACAGCATTTACCTGTGCAGATATCGCTGCCAATCCGAATAACGTTACCCTTACCGTAACCGATAACAATGAAAATGTTTCAACTGCAACAGCCAATATAACGGTTGTAGACAATATTGCACCGGTTGCAATAACTAAAAACATCACAGTTCAATTAAATTCTTCAGGGAATGCTTCAATTGCAGAAAATGCCATTGACAATAATTCCACCGATTCCTGTGGAGGACTGACTTTTACTACTGATAATACAACCTTTACCTGCGCGAATGTAGGTTCCAATACCGTTACTTTAACCGTTACCGACACAAATGGAAACAGTGAATCAACAACCGCGATAGTAACAGTAGAAGACAATGTTGCACCCGTTGCAATAACTAAAAATATCACAGTTCAATTAAATTCTTCAGGGAATGTTTCAATTGCAGAAAACGCCGTTGACAATAATTCCACCGATTCCTGTGGAGGCCTTACTTTTAACACCGATAAAACAAGCTTTACCTGTGCTAATGTGGGTGCGAATACAGTTACTTTAACCGTTACGGACACAAACGGAAACACTGATTCAAAAACCGCGATAGTAACAGTAGAAGACAATGTTGCACCGATTGCAATCACTAAAAATATCACGGTAAACTTGGATGCCTCAGGGAATGTTTCAATTGCAGAAAACGCCGTTGACAATAATTCCACCGATTCCTGTGGAGGACTGACTTTTACTACTGATAATACAACCTTTACCTGCGCGAATGTAGGTTCCAATACCGTTACTTTAACCGTTACCGACACAAATGGAAACAGTGAATCAACAACCGCGATAGTAACAGTAGAAGACAATGTTGCACCCGTTGCAATAACTAAAAATATCACAGTTCAATTAAATTCTTCAGGGAATGTTTCAATTGCAGAAAACGCCGTTGACAATAATTCCACCGATTCCTGTGGAGGCCTTACTTTTAACACCGATAAAACAAGCTTTACCTGTGCTAATGTGGGTGCGAATACAGTTACTTTAACCGTTACGGACACAAACGGAAACACTGATTCAAAAACCGCGATAGTAACAGTAGAAGACAATGTTGCACCGATTGCAATCACTAAAAATATCACGGTAAACTTGGATGCCTCAGGGAATGTTTCAATTGCAGAAAACGCCGTTGACAATAATTCCACCGATTCCTGTGGAGGACTGACTTTTACTACTGATAATACAACCTTTACCTGCGCGAATGTAGGTTCCAATACCGTTACTTTAACCGTTACCGACACAAATGGAAACAGTGAATCAACAACCGCGATAGTAACAGTAGAAGACAATGTCGCCCCGGTTGCAATTGCTCAAAATGTGACTGTAACTCTTGATGCTTCGGGAAATGGTGTTACAACAGCAGTATTGGTTGACCATGGTTCGAACGATGCCTGTGGAATAGCTTCATTAGTTCTCAATAAAACAGCATTTACCTGTGCGGATATCGCTGCCAATCCGAATAACGTTAACCTCACCGTGACCGATAACAATGGAAATGTTTCAACTGCAACAGCAAATGTAACGGTTGTGGACAATGTTGCACCAGTTGCAATCACTAAAAATATCACTATAAACCTGGATGCCTCAGGGAATGTTTCAATTGCAGAAAACGCCGTTGACAATAATTCCACCGATTCCTGTGGTGGCCTTACTTTTAATACAAACAAAACATCTTTTAATTGCAGTAATGTAGGCAATAACACAGTAAACCTTACTGTTACCGATAAAAATGACAATTTCGCTACCGTAACGGCTGTTGTTACTGTACAGGATAATATCATTCCTGTTATTGCCGCCGTTTCTGCCATCGATACAAACACAGATACAGGGCTATGTAAGGCTAACCTAACAATTACAGCCCCTTTAGTAAGTGATAACTGTTCAGTCACAAGTCCTACCGGTACCCGAAGTGATAATAAAGCACTATCAGATCCTTATCCTACTGGGGAGACTATGATTACCTGGACGGCAATAGATGCTAATAATAATGCTGCTGAACCTGTCACACAGAAGATAACTGCAAAAGACAATGAGGCCCCAATAGTTCCTGTCCTGAATAATATTACCTGGGGGTGTAACTATACTGTTGTAGTTCCTGTTGCAATGGACAATTGTGATAATGAGATTACAGGAACAGCAAACAGGTCTAATACATTTAATTCTTCAGGAGAAATTATCTGGACATTTACAGATGCGGCCGGAAATGACTCTACAGTAAACCAGATAATAACAATAAATCCCCTTTCGGTTTCCATCCAGAAACAAGACATAGTATGTTTTGATGCAGCAAATGGAATTGCAGAAGCTATTGTTTCGGGAGGTGTAGCACCATTTACGTATGACTGGGGAGCAAGCGGAAATACCTCATCTATTAGTGGGCTTATTCCCAGAGATTATAATATAACTGTGACCGATGCCAATGGCTGCAGCGCAAGTTCAGCTACAACCATTACCCAACCCGCCATTCTCAATGCTTTGGTTGCTTCAACAAATGTAACCTGTAACGGTAGCAATGATGGCTCCATAAGCATTTCAAATCCTTCTGGGGGATTTGGCACTTATCAGTACAGTATTGACAACGGAACAAGCTGGAAAGATTCGGGTAATTTTTCGAGTCTTTCAAATGGAAATTATCAGGTACTACTACGTGATAAGGGTCAAACAGAGTGTAGCATTATTCTGGATTCCAACCTGGAGATTACCCAACCCGATATCCTGGCAGCAGATGTAGATTTCACAAATATTACCTGCAATGACCAAAACGATGGAACAATTACAGTTAGCAATTTTGCCGGAGGTTATGGAACCTATGAATTTAGCAAAAACAATGGAAATTCCTGGCAGGGATCTTCTGAATTCAGTAATCTTTCCGAAGGTTTTTACACTGTTTTAATCCGCGATAAAGAAAACCCTGCATGCATTTTAAATGTTGTTACAAATCTTGAAATCACCAGACCTTCTCCTCTTAATGGAGATATTTCAAACGTAAATATTTCCTGCTTTGGCTTAACCGATGGAAGCATTATAATTTCAAACCCATCAGGTGGTTATGGAAACTTTGAATTTAGTCTTGATTCCAGCAACTGGCAACAAGAGGCTAATTTCGAAAATCTTAGCCCCGGAATTTTTACCGTATATATTAGGGATGCTGATAATTCTGCATGTGTAATCACTTTATCCTCTTCCGTAGAAATTACGCAACCCGAATTATTAATATCGTCCATCGTTTCAAAGACTGATGTTTTATGTAATGGACAAGCCACAGGGGAAGTAACTGCCTCTGCCAGCGGGGGTACGGCTCCCTACACTTTTTCCTGGGGATCGCTTGGCCAGGGAGCTACTAAAACCAATTTGCCAGCTGGCACCTATGCAGTAACAGTAACCGACACCAACGGATGTGAAACCGAACCTCTTGAGGTGGTAATCACTGAACCCGATACTTTTATTGATATTACAAATGTTTATACAACTACGGGTTGTTACCAGCAAAACAATGGAACCGCAACTGTAGAAGCAACTGGCGGAACAGGAAGTTATACCTATTTATGGAGCAACGGGCAAACAACCCAGCTTGCCACAGGATTGGCCCCAGGAAATCACACCGTAACCATCACCGATGAAAATGGTTGCAGTAAAGACAGAACAGTTACTGTTTCTGCCCCTACCGAATTAAAGATAACCGGATTTTTAACTACTGAAACAACATCGTTTGGCACTGCCACAGGGACTGCCACTGCCCAGGTTACGGGAGGAACTCCCAACTACACCTTTTCCTGGTCCGGTCTCGGTAGCAATAATCAAACCGGTCAATCAGCAAAAGATCTACCTGCCGGAACATATACGGTTACTGCTACAGATTCCAATGGTTGTACTGCTTCAGATGAAGTAACCATAATTGATGCGCTGGATTTGGATATATTACCAACCTCCATTTGTGAGGATGAGGAAAATTTAATCCGGACCTCATATTTTGAGGTGGAAAATCTTACTGCCAGAGGAGGAACACCACCTTATAACTATGAATGGGATTTTGGAGATGCTAGCACCCCATCTACAGCATCAGGAACTGGAACACATAGGGTGGTGTATTCAGTTATTGGTGATAAAGCAATATCTGTAAAAGTAACCGATGCCAATGGCCTCACTTTTACTGAAAATATAATACAATATGTTGGTGGCTGTTTTTCCAATGATTGTGGATCGAGTGATTTGCAAACAAGTGATTATTTTATAGGGGACAGCAATGGAAATGAAATTACCAATACAAATTGTGCTAATGCCCTGCAAAAGTATCTTTATGTAAATATCCCAACTAATCCTAAAAGATATTCCTTAAATATAGAATATATCTATTCTGTAAAAAATATTGAAACAGAGGAAATTGAAAATTTCAAAGAAATTGGATGTTTTTATGAACAAAAAGATATCCCTGATGTGGCACAAACCATACCCATAGATTATGAATGTGGCGACATTGTGAAAATTGAAGGGATTTATTTCACTTTTTCAAATAGAAAAAATGATAAGTGTGGAGAAGGACCTCAACCAAAATGTTACTCCACAAATAATGAAGCCACGGTAACCTCTCCACTATATGCTGTTGCATTTCCAAATGAGTTACTTTGTAATGGGGCTGATAATGGTATTATTAATTCGAGAGCATCCGGAGGTACAGAAAATTATACATTTAAATTAATTTCCAGTGAGGATAATTCTACCGTTAGAACAGCTCAAACATCTGGTAGTTTTCTAGAACTTCCTGCTGGAAAGTTCAAAGTAGTTGTTAGTGATGGTTCTGATTCCTTTACAACTGTTCAAATAGAAATAACTCAGCCTACAACACCGTTAGATCTATCATTAAATTCCTTAATTGATGTTACCTGTTTTGGAGGTGCTGAAGGAAGCGCAACAGTACAGGCAAGTGGCGGAACCCCCAACTCCACCGGAGATCCATATATATATGTATGGTCAAACGGCCAAACCTCCACCACTGCGACCAACCTTATCGCCGGGGATTATACCGTGAGAGTCATAGATGCAAATGGATGCGAAACCCAGATGACTGTTACAATTGAACAACCTGAACAATTACTGGCGGTAGCCGGCCCGGACCAGGTTTTGGTATGTGGACTGACCTCTACTAGCCTACAGGCTCAATTTGATTATGAATTTGCTGAAGGAGAGGAAGAACTTTTTGGAAAATGGTCAATAGTAAACGGTCCTGCAGGTGGAAGTTTTGAGGATGATAATAACCCGATAACTTTATTTTCCGGAAGTCAGGGTACTTATACCTTAAGATGGAATGTGCCCTGCGGAGCAAGCGATGATGTAAAAGTCTCCTTTAGTAACTGTAATACCATCGATTTTGATGGTAAAGATGATCATATAGTTTTTGGTGATAATTTTAATTTAACCGGAGACTTTACAATTGAAGCCTGGATCAAACAAGATCCAGGGAAAACGGCGGGTATAAAAACCATTGTATCCAAACGGGATGCAAGTGATTTATCAGCCGGTTTTGACCTTATAATTGATAATAACATCCCAAAATTTAGATCGAACAATTCAACCTTGGCATCACAATATCCTATTAGTACAGACAGGTGGTATCACATTTCCGTGATAAACGGCGGAACTAATCCCGGATTATATGTAGATGGGATTTTAGTGAGTGAGGATTCTCCCCTAGTCCCAACAAATTTAGCCCATCCTTTTCTGATAGGAGCAATGTATGATTCAAATACTTCTTTAACTCCAGTGAATTATTTTCACGGATGGATTGAAGAGGTCCGGATATGGAATACCGCGATCACAAAGGAACAACTGCATTTTATGATGAATCAAAAATTGCAAGATATCGGCGGAAAAGTACAGGGTTTAGAAATTCCAATAGATGTACCCGGAGACCTCGACTGGGACTCGCTTTTAGGCTATTACCAGTTGGAAATATCTGAAAATGGACTAACTCCCGGGAAGGTTACGGGAAGCCCGGCCGGAAAAATGATTAATATCACAACCACGCAGCAGCGTACCGCCCCGTTACCTTATCTTTCCACAAAGGCAGGACAATGGCATGAAGATGCCACCTGGTTAAGGCCACTGGTTTGGGACCCGCCACACAGTATGGGTATTGATGGTAATACTACCATTGATTGGAACATCGCAAGGATCTCGCATAATATAAGTTCAGGAGGAAAGAATATAAAACTGCTTGGACTGCATTCCAATAGTGAAAAACTGACCATTGCAAATTCCAATGAGGCCCTTAATGAAAATAATTCAGGCCAGTCCCTAACACTTACGCATTACCTTAAATTAAATGGAGTTATTGATCTTGTGGGAGAATCTCAATTGATCCAAACCGATATTTCAACTCTGGGCCAATCTATAATTAGCATCCTTGATGAATCAAGCACAGGTTTCCTGGAAAGGGATCAACAGGGCACCGCAAACAGTTATAATTATAACTATTGGTCATCTCCGGTTTCAGCAAGAGGAGCTGCCAATAATTCTGCGTATACAGTTGCAGGGGTAAAAAAGGACGGAACCAATTCCAATACAACCAATCATCCAAATCTAAACTTTGGCGCCTGGCACGAATTTGCAGACGGTTCATATAGCAGCCCAAGAAAGATCAGTAATTACTGGCTGTATAAATTCAGGGGCACTTCAAATGTTTATAGCGAGTGGGAACATATAGGAAGCACAGGAATCCTGAATGCGGGAGAAGGTTATACCATGAAAGGAACCTCCGGCAACGCAAAGATTTCCGATCGACAAAACTACGTTTTTAAAGGAAAGCCAAACAATGGAACTATTAAACTGAATATAGGAAAAGATCAAAATTATCTTTTAGGCAACCCCTACCCCTCAGCTCTGGATATAAATAAATTTATAAAGGACAATTTAAGGGATGTTACAGACGGGAAGAACACCCAAAATATATTTAATGGCGCTGTATATTTCTGGGATCATTTTGCCGGTAAAACTCATATTCTCGCAGAGTACATTGGGGGTTATGCTACCCGGAATCTTTTAGATGGCGTTCCTGCAGTATCAAACGACGAGCGTATTAATGCTAATGATTCTACTGGAATAAAAATTCCTGGTCAGTTTATTCCTGTAGCGCAAGGATTTTTTATAAATTCCGTTTTAGATCCGAATCTTTCTGGAAATTATACGGTAGATGGAGGGGATGTAATTTTCCAGAACAGTCAGCGTGTTTTTGTAAAAGAAACAAACCCTGTGAATTCTCAGTTTTTAAAACCTGAAAACAATTCACAAAAAGATAAACAAGAGGATACTCGGGCAAAAATAAGACTTGATTTTAAATCCCCTATGGGTTATAACCGCCAAATCCTGGTAGGTGCAGATCCCAATACCACCAATGGGTTTGATCTGGGTTATGATGCTCCATTAAATGACAATAATCTTGAGGATATGTTCTGGCTGATCAATGGGAACGAATTTGTGATCCAGGGAGTGCCAAATTTTGAAATTGACCAGGTTTTGCCTTTGGGAATTAAATTAGAAGAAGAAGGAGTTTTTTCAATCAAGATCAACAAACTGGAAAACATTTCGGAAGATGTGAATATTCACCTGAAAAACCTTGAGGACAGCACTTATTTCGACTTGAGAAAAGGCAATTTTACAATGAAGTTGGAACCGGGCACCTATAATGAGCGTTTTCAAATTGTATTTCAAAAAGAGAAAATTCCTACAGAAGAACCAGATCCGGACGAAGAAACTGAGGAGGAAGAACAGGAACAGGGAAGTGATGAAGGTTCCGGGGAAGATGAATTTGTAGACGGGAATATCGAAGTTTTCTATATGGGAAACCACCGGGAACTTGCCGTCTTGAATCCCCACAGATATGAAATTGAACGAATCGTTATTTATGATATGTTAGGACAAATAATCCAGGAGTATCAAAATGTATCGAATGAGGAAGAAGTCTGGTTGCCGGTAAGGTTATTTCCCGCGGCAGTATATGCCATAAAACTTTTTTCTGGAAATAAGGAAATCTCAAAAAGCATAATCCTGATAAGATAACAGGCACGGAAGAAATTTAAAATTCAAAATTTCAAACTATGAATTTTGAACCTTGAATTTCAAAGGAAGGTGTACCAGCTTTTTGGTTTCATAAAAATCTTCTGAAAAATCTTCAGACAAATTATAAATTTTTACCGATTTATAACCTTGCAATTCTTCGTTTAAATCCCCGCCTTTCAAATATAAAATACCATTTTTAAGTTCGTGGCGGCTGGTTTTGGCAATTTTCCCTTTTACCCAATGCACAAAAGTTGGCATTGCTGCTACTGCCCTGCTCACAATAAAATCGTAATTTCCTTTAATCTCTTCAACCCTTGCATTGGTTGTCACCACATTTTTAAGCTTTAGGCCTTCCACTACCTCATCAACGACTTTTATCTTTTTCCCTATGGAATCTACTAAATGAAATTGAGTTTCAGGAAACAAAATAGCCAAAGGTATCCCGGGAAACCCTCCGCCAGTACCCACATCTAAAATCCTGGCATCTGGTTTAAATTCCTGAATTTTGGCGATTGCCAGGGAATGCAACACGTGCCGTAGATATAATTCTTCGATATCCTTTCTGGAAACCACGTTAATTTTCAGGTTCCAATCTTGATAAAGATCCTGCAATGCTGCAAATTGGGCAATTTGCACTTCAGTTAAATTGGGGAAATATTTATGTATCAGCTCCAAATCATTTAATTTTTCACAAAAGTAATCAAATTGTTAATTTCACTCACAAATTAAAACAGTGAAAAATAAAGTTTTACCTTTGAGAATTCAAAAAAGGAAAAAATGCCAGTG
>Ga0314774_1000520_pt1 | contig 30234 bp, 48 predicted proteins | sample MetaGCBIA2018_FD_204515 | JGI IMG/M metagenome (GOLD analysis project Ga0314774, IMG submission 204515) | Cryopeg brine microbial communities from Beaufort Sea near Barrow, Alaska, United States - CBIA 2018 | ecosystem: Environmental > Aquatic > Marine > Coastal | place: USA: Alaska | collected...
CGTTCAGGTCGCACCACAGGATGATCTGCTCATCCGGCGACTGTTCGGTGTGTTCGGTGACGAGCGCCATCATGCGGGCGACGCGAGCTGTCAACGTGTTCCGCTTCTCACGCGCGGCACCAACGAGAGACATCGCACCGCCGCGTACAAGAACAGCCTGCCCATCACGCTCGATCTGGTCGGAGAGCATGTCGATCGCGACTTCCTCCCACTCGACATGCAGCGGCGGCAGGTCGTAGCCTTCGTCGGAGAATCCGAGGTCAGAGGGTCGCTGCAAGAAGCACGCCCATGTGTTCAGCCACAGCCAGAATTCCCGAGTTTTATGGGGATAAAGCTTGAGGTTCCCAGCCTTCGAAGAATCGCGGTGGAAGAACCGTGTGAGCGCGGCTCCGGTGTCCATAATTCCAAGGAACCCGGCGTAGTGAATGAGTTCCTTGTGCCGGTTCGGTGACGGTGTGGCTGTCGCCACGAACCGGAACGGCACCGACTCGAACAGCTGCAAGAACTCCTGATACGTCTTCGAGCCGAACGAACGCAGCACGGCAGCCTCATCGAGAGACACCGCGGTGAACTGCTCAACATCGAGCCTGCCGTCACGCACAGACTCATAGTTGGTGACGTAGACGCCAGACCAGTCCGGGTCGATTTCTTCGGTGCGGCGAATGAAACGCACTTCGAGGTCGAGAAGGTTGCGGCCGTCGCGGATGATGTCACCACGGACACCGAGCGGTGCCACGATAAGCCCACGTCCGCCCTGCCGCCCGAGGATGAGCCGGATGATCTCCAGCTGCATGATCGACTTGCCGAGTCCGTAGCGGGCAAAGATCGCACGGCGGCCACCAGCGACAGCCCACTTCACGATCGCTGCCTGGTGAGGCTGGAAATTGGGGTGGCCCTCACGCATAATGGCCGACAGATCGTCGTCTGCGACCTCGAACCCGAAGCGGCGGTCGAACGCCACCTTGTCGCGCAAGAACTCGTCATAGCTGAGGTGACCGGTGTTGCCAGTCGAAAGAGTCAATGTCATTTTTTCTGCCCTTGCTTTTGGAGGGAAACAATGTCGTCCCCAAGATCGGTGATCGTCACAGTGAAGTGCGGTTCGGCGCCTGCCTCGAACCGGATCGTCGCGGACGGTTTCTGCATATGGGCAGGGTCGTCGTCGTCAACAATTCGGGCGGAAGTGCCACGGTTTGAACCGATACCGTCATAGATCGCTTTCAGCAGCGGGGCGAGGTTGTCGGTGTCACGGTTGCGGCGGTCAGCAACAACCCACACGACATCGACACGGATATTGTCCAGTCCCGGGACTTGTGCGGCACGGGTGCGCAGCATCGTCTGGGTGCGTATCATCTGGGTGTTCTCGTGCTTGGTTCGCCAGTGGCAGCGGTCGTTCGCTGAGAGCCCCTTCGGTGGGCGGGGATAGTTGAGGTCGAAAGACCATGTGGTGGTCATCGGTGGCTCCCGTACGAGTTATAGGCAGCTTGGACGCCGCGATTGATATTTAAATTTCCGTAAAGCTTCGACGTAAGCGCTTTGAGGGTGTCGTCGGCGTAATGCCATGCCGCTTTCGCGTTATGAAGGTCCTCCATCTCGGTAAGTGCCTCCACATCTGCCAGAGCGCGCGCCACCGTGACGGTGTTGTTTTTCGCATGCTGGGCAAGTGCTGTGTTGCGGCGTCGTGACCATGCCCGCTCACACTCATACCGACGCTCATTCAGTTCGAGCATCTTCGCGGGCATCTGCTCAATGAGAGTGGTCAGTTCGGTGATGAGGTACTCCATTTCGGCTGGATTCGCCGGAACAAAGTGGATCAGCTCACCACCACGAGTGAGCACGTCAACAGCAGCGCCGCCTTCTGCGCCTGCGGGGGAGGTGACAGTAGGGTTCTCGTCGGTGAAGTGAGTCATCGCCCAGCCTCGGCTTCCGCTGCGGCTTGCGCTTCGTAGTCGGCGTCCGTTGGGGTGGCAGGTTCAGGCTCGGCTTCAGACACCGGCTCAGCCTCGGTCGCGGGTTCCTCGATGACGACGTCGCGGCCCAACTTCCCGACCTTCGTGAGCACGAGCGTGCGGATCTGATCGGTGTACTCTCCGAGCGCGTCGGCGCGCTTACCGATCGCCAACAACTCATCCTTCGTCGTGGCCTCAGCTACCAACGCTGCCCAGTCCTCAGTCGGCTCAAGATCAGCGTCCACTGTCTCGACTTCTTCGCGCTCGTTGACGACAGCGCCCATCTCCTCAGCGGTGTAGTGCATGCCCATGAGCACGTCCTCAAAACCAGCGGACGCGACATCGCTGAGCGAACGCCAACGCAGAAGACGGGGCATGTAGCTCTCCCACGGCTTCGGGTTGTTAGTTTTCGACCGCGCCTTCCCACGCCAGACCCCTCCCGCGTCAGGCTCGTAGGAGTCGAGCAGTCCAGCGCGGAGGGCATCGGCCGGCGTCCACGTGTACACATAGGGGTGCTCGGGATCGTCGGATCGGATACCTGTGCATGTGACGGAGATGTCGCCGCCCTCGACAGTTCCTGTTTGCTCAATGCGGAGCGTGTGCCCCGCCTGGCGGATCAACGCCGACATCAGCGACGGCTTCAACGTGGGATTACCCTCGATGACGTCGATGCCGCGCAGAGCTGCCATGGGGTGCAGGCCAAGCATTAGCCCGGTTTCGACGATGAGCATGACCTTGCCGGGGCTCGGTCGGTTTTCCATCAGCCCGGTCTCAGGGTTTTTCGTGTTCGCCCACAGTCCTGGGGGCAGTAGATCGCCTGCGGCGGCCAACATCTGGACGTAGGACTTTTTCTCTTCGAGGGTGGCGTTGACGTATTGGGTGATTGCGGTGCTCATGCTGCGTTCATCTCTCTTTCGAATTCGAGCGCCCGGGTAAGGCGGTCGAGGAGGTCCGTTGCGAGGGGAAGAATCTTCGACGTGAGGTCGACGATCTTTGGGTGGTTGCGGGGGATGGTGAGGTTCTTCGGTTCGTCAGCGCGGGGAATCCACTCGCCTGCAATTGGGTCAGTGACGAGTTCCTGCCAGATGAACTCGATCTCTTCGAACTCGGGGACGACAAGAAACTGAAACGCGACCTGTCGCCATTCGCCAAGAGTTGGACCGGTCACGACCTTGTTGTGCTTGGCCTTACACTCAGCGCCACGGGTAGCGTCCGCACCATCTGGTGTCGCTGCGAACCCGCGGTTGTCGGGGGCGTGGATGAGGGCAATATTCGGGCTGATACCGGCCCAGGCGAGCATCATTGGTTCCCACCTGTGGCCTTGTTCGGTGTATGCGTTGCCGTTCCACTCGCGGCGTGTGAGTTTCTCTTTGAGTACCGATTCCACTGAGGACTCTTTGGCGAGTTTCGCGGCGTCGGACGCACCAACGCAGGGTTGCCGGGCGAGCTTCCACCCTTCCCGGTCGATGCCGTCGTGCAGAATGCGATCGAAGTGGGTCATACCGGCCTCACCTCGGTCTGAGCTTCGAGCGGGATGGCCCCACTCTTTGTGTAGTTCTCTGCGAGTGCTTTAGAGGAGAATGTGGCAAGCCATACCCACGGAACGGCATTGTTGGGGCGCGCGTAGACGTCGTGCGCGTCGTGGAAGATTCCTTCGGGCATCAGTTGCCACCTGTCTGTTGTTCGTCGCGGTGGTCGTCAGCATTCGCGAGGATGCGTTCGGCGTATCCCGGCGATTTCCGGTCGTCCATGTCATAGGCGTCGTAATCGAGGTCGTCCATCAGATGCCCAACCCTTCGACGGGTGTTTGGTCGCGGTCGGGTGCGATCGCTTCGAGGAGCGCGTAACGGTCTTCGAAGTAGCGGTAGAACGTCCCAATCGAACAGCCAGCAAGGAGCGCCACCTGTGCAGTCGTGAGTCGGTCGCGGCCGATCGCAGGGTTGTTGTACAGCTTGATGGCTGCAGTCTTGATCGCGTCGAGGCGAACCTGCGAACGCGCCTGCAGTGGCTTGTTGCGGAGGGCGGCGCTCATTTTGCGACCTGCCCGTCAGCGAGTTCGAGCACATCAATACCAGCCACAGAAGGCATGTCCGGACGGCCACGATCAATCAGCCCGGTGAAGTGTGCCTCGGTGAGCATCTCGTCAATCTTCGTGAGGCTGGTCGGGTCAAGTGCGTCACCGTTCTTGATGATGACCAGGCACAGCTCTTCATCCGAGTGCTCACCTGAGATCGCCACCGCAATAGCAGCAACTTCCCTGTCGGCAGCGTTCACGTTCACAAACGGGGTGCCGTCGAGCAGAACGTATTCGTCATCGACCGACAGCCCCGGGTGCGGGAACGTCGCGAGCGCCAGACCCTCGAACTTGGCCTTCTTCACCGTCTTAAGTTTCTCGTCAAGAGTGATGTGCAGGGTGGCGGCGGCATCGTAGGCGGCTTTCGCTCGGGAGTGCTCAGCCTTCGCTCGAACTTTGGCGTTGATCTCTTCGACCTCACCGAGGCGGGCGTTGATCGCGGAGGTGTCGATGCGCTCGGGCCCGATGACGAACGCCTTCCGACAGGTTTCCTTCACGTCTGTGGCGCGTGATAGGAATGTGCGTGCCGCGTCGAGAGCGTCTATCAAACGAGCTACCTCGGTCGCAGCGCGCTCTTCTTCGGATTCAGCATTAGCAAGGGCATCTGCCTTGCGGTCGAGTTCAGCGTTGTGGTCCCGCGCTGCGTCGAGTTCGGCATTGATGCTGGCGTAGGAAACTTCCTCCGCAGGAGTGTCCCGCGAAGGCGGAACCAACTGGGACAGTGCACCCTCAAGGCGTGACTTCTCTCGGTTCGCATCCGTGCGCGCCAATTCCACCCGTGACTGCTCAGCAGTCAAAGCGGCCATGTCGAAACCCTCAGGGAAGATCGACTTCGACATGATCAGCTCGCGACGCTTCGCTTCATCCATCGCAAGGAACTCGGCAACATCCACAATCACGGTGCCGATGCGGTCTTTCAGGATCGCGGTGCCGTCCTGGTACTTGGCGCCGTCGAGGGCGCGCACTTCGACGGCCGACATTTTGCCGTTCTTCCACTTGCGGGTGAATGAGAGTCCGAGGTCGTGGTCGACGTAGGTTGCTTCACCTTCGAGCTGTCCTTCATGCACGGGGTCGGGTGCGCCCTTGATTGCTTTGTGGGCGAAGATGTGCCCGAATGCGTTCACGAAGCTGGACTTCCCTGCACGGTTCTTGCCGGTGATGACGATGGTGTTGCTGTCGGTACGGTGGGTGATCTCTCCACGGATGCCGTAGAGGTTGCGAACAGTGAGTTCTTTAGTCATGGGAGGTGCCTTTCAATTTGGAGGATTAGAACAGCGGTGCTGGCGGTGACGTAAACGGTCAGTACCAGCCACCAGAACCGGGGCACCCATTTGGTGCGACGGCGGTGGGTGGAGGCACGGCGCAGATGTTGTGCGTCGATGCCCCACATGGTTTTCATTACGATGTTGAGGAGCTGTAGTGCTCGAACCCACAGTCAGGGCACACCCAATGGCCTGTGTCCGTCTCAGGGTCGAATGTTGCATCGACGTTTCCTGCAAACCCGCACGGGGCGAGGCATTCGCGCCACACAATGTGATCAGTCACAAACTGGCCGGATGATTCCATTGCTTGCTCCAGACGTTGAGGTTCTTGGCGCATCACTTTTTCGCCCACCAAGATTTCGGTAATTTGCTGAATGGGAGTGGTGCTTGTTTGCATGTGCGCGATTAGGTCATTCACTCGGTGCTCCTATTTGCCAGCTCGATTAGCACGTCTGCATGGCACGGCTGATCCAGCGGGCACCAACAAACGAGGTCTCTGCCGCGCAACTCGAACAAGTTGGAAAGCTTGATCTGGAGTCGCCCGTCGAGAAGCGCTTTGCGAAATTCCGCTACAGCGACTTCAGGGGTGATGTTCCCGCCATTCTCAGGTGTCCCCACAACAAACGGGTTCCCAAAAAACGATGGACGGGACACGACAATTGCGCCGGTCGGCTTCCGCCAACCCTTCGCCCTGCTGCGCCTAATTCGCTTAGGCAGCGAGGGCGCGACATCGAAAAGGGCCAACGCACTCACAACGTCACCCCCGTAATGAGGAGTGCGAACCCCGCCGAGACGGTCACGTTCAGACCGAGCAGGATGGTGCCCACGAGAAGCACCGGTGTGAGGCGGTAGTAGCCTTTTGGTGCTGGGGTGAACTCGCCGCGGTCGCAGGTGTAGAAACGAGTCATTTTGTTGCCTCCGATTCTGCGATCTGACTGTCATCGGTCAAGTCGAATAGCGGTTCGTCCGGCTCAGCAGGCTCGGGCGCGTAATGCCAGAAGTAGCCACAGCCGTCCCACGTGAATTCGACAAGGCCAGAGCGGAACTCGGTTTCTTCGCCGTCGTAGCATTCCTCAAGGCCAACGCTGTCGAACCAGCCCTCCGTCTCACGGCAGTAATCGAGGTGATTTGTCCACGTCTCAACACCGCACGAACATTCCTCTTCGCAGGTCTCGCAGAACCAACGGCAAGGCGAAACTGTTACGTCGTCGGAATCCTTCGCAGTGCAACGGAACTGTTTAGTGATCCAGTGTGGATGGATGCTTAGGTCTATGTAGTGAGCGCTCATGACCGCACCCCGCGCTCAGCGCGATCACGGCGCACCTTGTCACGACGCAACAACACACACGTCCATAACGTCACCAGAACAACGATCAGCAGGAAGCTCCCGGCCTCGCTGACCGTCTGCGCCCACATCTCCGCGCTCATGCGAGACGCCCCTGAATCTCCAGAAGCCGTTCCTTGGGTATCCCGTACCCGGCGCTCAAGTCGGCGTTCATATTGGCGATTAGGTTGGCGGTGCGCTGCTCTTGCACCAGTGCGGCGGTCTGCTCTACCAGCGCGAGAGTCGCGTGAACCTGTGCGGCAAGCAGTGTCTCGGTGTCGTTCTTGAACCAGTAGCTGCCATCCTCTGGTATACGGGAGCCGCGCTCAGCAAGGTACTCGGCTTCTTTCTTGTGGTCGATGGCACTCATGCGGACACCGCCTTACGCACTAGGAACGCGCCAACTGCCAACAACAGCGACGCGATACCAGCAGGGACAAGAGGACTGCTACCCGTGTAGGCGAGCTCGGTCACAGGGAGCGTGGGGAGCTGCTGGGGAACGAACGCCGCAACAGGTGTCGTCGGCTCAACAGGAGGGACAACGACAGGCGGCTCAACGACGGGAGGCTCAACAGGCGGCACGACAACCGTGCAGTCATTACCCTCAGTGAAATCCCAACCAACATTCATGCCATTGACCGGATGACTATGCGGTGCCGACACCTGGTTCTCACCATTAGGCGACCAGTACAAATCCGACTGCCAGTTGCAATCAGGAAGCTCAACAGTCAGCGTGTAATCACCCGCACCGTAAGCAACACCCGCATCAGTGGCATGATCGAAAGCAACCTGCTTGTCATAAGGAAGAACCAGCTTATTTTCCAGCTCATATGAAGAGAACGAGATCGGCGCGGTCGGGATGTTGCAGTCAGCGGGTGCGACAGTAAGTGTTGCTGTTCCACCTATCACCGTCGATGCGGTAACTCTGCACTGGATGTCAACAACTGCCGGGTCAGGTGTCGGGTCGGGGTCTGGTTCATCCGGTGTCTCTTCAACGATGGGCGCCGGTTCCACAATTGGGCAACCATCAGCGGGTGCCGGGATCAGGTCATCATCGTGTTTCTCGTGTCCTTTCAGCGCATTTGCTGAAACGTTGATCAGGTTCCATGGGTTCTCTTCGCTACTCGTGGAGTGGCAGATGCTGACCTTGGGTTCGGGTGTTGCGTTTGCGATTGTTGCCCCGCCCAGTACGAGTGCGCCGGCGAAACATGCGGTGGTGAGTGTTGCAAATGTTTTGTTCATGGTGTGCCTTTCAGAAACCAACGGAGCTATCGAAATTGCGGGACTCATGCCGTCACCGCTGACAGGTTCGACAGCACACGCCGCCGGATCGCAGGAAGCGCCGCAGAACGGATGTACAGGGTTGTTCTCACCTGCCCGTTGTGATGACGGGGCGCATTATGTTGCGGCATCGACCGGAACTTGTCCGCGTGCGCGGCAGCCGCCCGATACTCGTACTCCTTGACATCACGGCCGACTGACTTCGACCACCGCGTACCAATGAGGGTCTTATATACCCATCCGGCAGCGAGTAGACGGTTCCGCAGTTCTCCCTCGGGAACACCAATCTCGTTCGCTGCGACACGGAACAGCACCACGTCGTCATGGTCGACAAACGTTTCGACGTATTCGACCTTCGGGGCGTCAGCCTCGACCTTCGCCTCTAATGCAGCGCGCGTCTCAACTTCATCTGCCAGCATGCGAAGCGCCTCACCATACGACTGCGGCAACGCGTTGACCTCGGAGCGGCTGTAACCTCCCGTTCTGCGAATCGTCGGCAATACTTCGCGGGTGACCCAGCGCTTGAACTCAGAAGCGTTCGGCGCTTGGGAGCGAAGAACCGCAGAATACATTCCCGGTTCCGAGACGATGGCGACGGCTTGCATCCCGCCAGGGGTGTGCAGGTCTTGCACCCCCTTGTCCTCAGCGTCGAGAGACCGGAGCATCGCGGATGTGGCGGAGTAGCCGAGTGCCTGAGAAAGATCAGACGCAACCCACCACGGCTCACCGTCGATCACAAGCGTGCGAATATCCACCCCCTCGTGGCGGAAGATGCTAATCTCGGTGGTTGACATTGGGTTTACCTTTCGTGTCATGGCCCGGTGTTTGCCCACCGGGCTTTTTTCTTGGAGCAGTGAGGGCCGGACGGGCACCCTTTGGTCGTTTGAGCCGCCGACTACTCGACAGCCCCGCCCGGTTCAGCCAGTGGGGGGACTGGCGGTCTGTGTGCCGTAGGTGCGGCGATCGAGGTATGCCTGAAGTGTTGATGCGCTGATGCGCTGCTTCGCCTGGCCGCTGCCGAGCTCGACCACCTTCTTGAGACTCCCGTCCGCGATGCGGGCGTAGACGAAGTCAGTGGAGACGTCGAGAATGGTGGCCACCGATGCGATCGAGTAGTGACGCTCAACCTCAAGCACGGCGCTCATCAGGCGGCCAGATTGTCCGAGGTGACCGCGTGAAAGAGATCACCGAGCGGGACATGGGGGAACGCAAGGTTGACCTGCGCGATGAACACGCCGTTTACGGGCAGTCCCTTCGACGCACGCCACAAAGTGGTGTAGTCAGTGCCGATGATGCGGGCAAGCTCCGCTTCGCTCGTAATTCCGTTTGCTCGGCGAAGTTCATCCAGCCGAGAACGGTTCAACACTGTTCCGGGTTTCGTTCTTGCTGTACCGGTAGAAGCTTTCATAACGGCAAGACTAATCATTTCTTGCTGCAACGCAAGTTGATTTCAGTCCCGCGTGTCGCATTTCGCGCCCAAAAGTGCCGAAAACAGCCAAATTATGAGGATTGCCCCCCTGAAAGGTCATTGCAGTATTGAAATACCCGGGTACGGTTGAACCGTGAATCAGAAGCAGACTTGGCCTGAATACCTCAACACGGTCACCGCCGGGGACACGGGAGCGCGCATCGCGCAAATATCCGGGGTGCCCGAATCAACCGTGAGCCGCTGGAAGAAGGGCATCTACTCCCCAAAGCCCCAACACGTCGTCGCGGTTGCGCGCGCATACGGAGCGAACGCAGCAGAGGCGCTCATCGTCGCCGGGTTCCTGCAAGAAGGAGACGTTGATCTCAGTGCTGCCGCCGCGCGGAAAGTGCACCTTCGCGACTTCACCGACATGGAACTAGCACAAGAGATGCTGCGCAGAGTCGCAGAGGGCGGCTCACCAATACTCGAAGAACCTCTCGACGCAGAGCACCCAGCAATGCGCCCCCCATCCAGCAACAGCACAAGCCGCGCCGAATGAGAGCAGCCAAGGGCGAGGGGTCGGCATTCAAGACCGAGACCGGCTACCGCGGGTACGTCACTGTCAACGGCAAGCGGAAGTACTTCTCCGCGAAGACCAAGGCCGAGGCCGCGCAGAAGAAGCGCGCGCTCCTCGCGCGGCGAGACGACGGCCGCCTGGTCGTCGGGAAGGTTCCGACCGTAGGCGCGTGGATGGTGCACTGGCTCGACAACGTGCGCACCGCCAGCTCCACCACCTACGACATGGACAAGTGGGTGATCGAGGCGAAGATCATTCCGGAGCTCGGCACCACCACCCTCGACAAGCTGACCGCCGAGCGGATCGAACAGTGGGTCACCGACCTCGGCGTTGTGCCGTCGTCGCAGAGACGTTACCTTGCGCCGATGAAGACAGCGCTCGAGGTCGCTTTCAAGCGCGGGCACATCGTATTCAACCCCGCGGCGCGCGTCGAGATCGGCGCCCAAGGGAAGGCGAACACCTCCGCGTTCTCGCGAGCAGATCGCGACGCTATCTTGCGTGCCGCCACTGGTCGAAACCGTGCGCGCTGGCACGTCGCCCTTCGCATGGGTCTGCGGCCGGCAGAGGTGCTCGGGCTGTCGTGGACGGACTTCGATGAGAAGGTGGGGACGCTCACCGTGCGCAACCAGCTCCTACGGGCGACAGGGCGCGGACTGTTCCTGCAACCGAAGACGAAGACGAAGGCGGGGGATCGGGTCATCATTCTTCCGAAGTCGATCGTTGCGCTCATCGTTGACCACCGCGCGGAGCAGCTGATCGAGCGCGGACAGCAGGCCGACGACTGGGTCGGTTGGGATTTCGACGGCCAGCCGGTTGCGCTGATCTTTAGCCAGCCGAACGGCCTGCCCATCGGGTCGGGCACAGACATTCGTCACTGGCGGAGGACGCTCGAAGCCGCCGGGCTGTCGAACGTGCGTCGGTATAAGGGCCGCCACACTGCGGCCACGCACATGCTGAACGACAGCGGAAACGACGTCGCCGTCACCGCGAAGAACCTCGGCCACTCCGACGCAGGGTTCACCTACCGCACCTACGTGCACCCGCTCGAAGATCGCGAGCGCGAGATGGCCGAGAAGATGGATGCACCCTATGCTGCACCCTATGACACCGCCACAGAGCGGTACCCAGCGGAACTCGAACCGGGAACTTCCGCGTAAAGTCGGGTTTCACCGGCAGTGTGCGGCACCCAGCGGAGGCGGACTCTATCTCTCGTAATGAGAAGGTCGTCAGTTCGATTCTGACAGGCGGCTCCATATAAACACTGGGGAGTAGCCACCACGGCGACTCCCCAGCTTCATGCCCTGCACCCTACCGTGCACCGTATGGGGACAGTGCGACCCGCGGAACTGCGCGGTTCGCGCCTACGGACGCCGCGCGGAATCGGCGCGGGTGATGACATCGACAAGGTCGAGCGCGAGTGCCCTGCAGATGCGGTCTAGCTCATCGATGGTCAGCGCACGCTCGGCGCGAAGAAGTTTCGACAGCTGCGACTGGGAGATTCCCACAACTTCCCCGAGTTCACTCTGACCAATGCCGGCGTCTCCGAGCGCATCGCTGAGAACGTTGGCTATCGCGCGCGATAGCGGCCCAGGCGGGCGTCTGGTTCCGGAAGGCATCGTTCGAAACTATCGCCAAAAGTGGGGCCCTTCTGAATCTAGTTCGGATGAACTAATGTTGCTACATGGAGCGACAACGTCGCGTTCAGGTGGCGAGCGCAGTGAAAGCCGAACTCGCCCTGCAAGGCGTGTCGCCCGAACGGTTAGCCGAGTTGATTTCAATTCCAATGTCAGCGCTGGATCATATGCTCAGCGGCGAAGCAGACATGGAACTCGAAGACCTCGACACGATAGCCATCGCCCTCGGGGTTTCCGTTGTCTCATTTCTGGATGCGGGCTAGGTGCAGGCTGGTGCATCGTTTTCAAGGGGGATACATGCGATTGGTGAAACTTGATTGGGCGGCACTTACGGAAGCGGCGGCGGGCATGGGGGTGTGCGGCCGTGAGGCGATCGTTCAGCATCTGGGAGTGGAACCCGAACCTGTGACGATGGAGGTCATCGCGCGAGTGGTCACCCTGTTTCCAGCGAGGGCCGTCGACGTCTTCCGCATTTCAGGGCGGGGTGACCTGCTCCCACCACCACCTCCCACTCTGGGGCTGCGGGGACAACGTGCACGCCGGTAGGCTCGGTCGCATGAAAGTCCTCACTACGACCATGCTCGGACTGTCCGTCGTTGCGATGCTCGCAGGCTGCGCCGCACCTGCTGTGACGCCCGAGCCGGAACCATCCGAGACTCTGAACCCGGCGCACGCGATCTGCGACGACTTCGAGACCGCAACAAACGACCTCGCCCAACTCCTCATCCTCGTCTGGAACGGTGACGCGACTGATTCTGAAGAGGCGGAACTCAAGAACTTCGCCGACAGATTCGACATACTCTCCCTAGAGGCTGACGGCGAGCTCGCGACCAGGCTCGCCGCTGTGCGGGACATTCTGCCCAATGGTGTGTTGCCGGTGCTCATTGACTCCGAGGACTACTTCGATGCGCTGAGTGCTGTGCAGCGTGCTTGTGAAGCTGAGGGCGCAGACTCCGACTACACGACATGGGAGTACTGACGCAGGGGACAACAAAAAAGCCCCGCTCCGACCTCTGCGAAGAGGTGGAGCGGGGCTTTGTCGTTGCTGGACTATTGGCAGCTGCCACACTGCAGTAAGTCCTGCGGGTCGACGGGTACCGCGTACGGTTCGTCGTTCGGATCCTGCACGGGTCAGCGTGCGGTATAGACCGGTGTGGCGGACGAGCCGAGTAACCACTTCTCTGCCTTCGGCCAGCGGGCTCCAATCTTGCGGGCACCCCAGTAGTAGAGGGCGATGACTGCGGCTGTGGCTGCTGCGATGAGCAGGTCGCGCCACCCGTTGCCGTACGTGCCTTCGACGTAGGTGATGGCGGTGTTGAGCCAGGTGAACTGCGCGAGCAGGAACGTGATGAGCGAGCCGATCGCGACAGGCACGTAGGTGCGGAAGTAGGCGACCGGGTCAATGGTGGGGAGGATGGGACTGGACATTACTGCTCCTTGTTCGGTTTGTGTTGGTTCCGCTCCCGGGTGGGGCGGGTGTCGTTCAGTTGCCGTATCGCTTTTTACGAGACGGCCGAGGCGGTATCTCGATTGTGTTTTCGTTCAACGTGTGAATAAGAAGGTTGTTGTACCCCAGCAGCTCGACAACTTCTGCCTCGAGCTCTTGGATTCGGGCGGCCGTTTCCTTCTCGAAGTTGTCCAGCCGCTCTCGCAACGACTGGTTATCCTTCTGCAATGCCTCCGCTAGTGCCCCAAACCCCTCAACAGCGTTCGCATCCTTCTGAAGTGCATCACCCTTGATCCCCCGACGAGATGCAGCAATCGCATTCACCACCGCAGCACCCATACCCCCAGTGACCAACGCGAAAATGCCAAGAATGATCAGACCGGTGTAGTTACCCGACTCAATAAAGTCATTCGGCGCCATCGGCAGCTCCCCTCGTCAGTCGACGTGTCTTCACATCCAACTTGATAGCTTTTGACAAGAAGAAGAGCGACAGAATTGCAACAGCGATCGCGGGTCCATAGACGGCTGGCAGCGGATCCCGGAACGTTGCCTGGTCGAGCATCAGCGCCCACAGCGCGACGTCGTATAACGCATATGCACCACACAGCGGCCAGAGTGCGATGGCTTCAATTTTGAAGTTGGGTTTCAGGATTGAGAAGAAAGCTGCACCACCCGCCACAAGAAATGATGTGCCGTAAACGTAGACGATGCCTACCCCCAAAATCATTTGGACGGGCATTGACGGATACAGCAAGGTCAGCACTCCGTGGGCCGTCACTAGCGCGTAGATAATCGCCAGAAGAGTCCGGTTCATATGTACTCCATTCGAGGGGTAGAAGATTGTGTCCAAATGAATTAAACTTTGCTCATGAAGAACATGACGAAGGGGATCATCGCCAGCCTCAGTGCTGCCGCCGTAATTACTGCCGGCGCGTTCATCGGGGTGTCCGCAACAACAGCGGAACCCGAGGAAACACAGGCCGCGGTCGTAACCGTTGACGAGAACACGTTGCGTCAGGAAACTCCCAACACTGTTCGTCAGACTGTTCTTCCGGCACCTGTTGTTGAGGAAGCTGTTATTGAACCAGCCCCGACACAGGAACCCGTAGCAGAACCCGCACCGGCACCAGCGCCTGAACCTGAGCCCGAGGCATGGGTGAACGATGACGGAAAGGTGGAAGGCGCAGGCTGTCCCTCGCCCTACGTTGATCTGGGATACGGCTGCCAAGACCCCATCTGCGGTGTAGACGCAAACGGCAACGACATTCCCTGTGAGGGCTAAGCGGTTTCCAACCTCGTGAGCCGTTCATGCAAATCACGGACAGCAACAAGGTTGGCTACAGCACCAAACCCCGCATAATCCACACCGGCAGGCGTGACCCCATCACTGTCATAGATGACGAACAACTCTAAACCATTCTTGATAAGATCCTCAGCGAATAAACCCGCCTCGTCTGGAACCTCATATTCGGGGTCGTAGAATTCGTTCTCGGGGTTGTCGCGAATCTCTAGCTGGGTGATGTAGGCGAACACTCCCGGAGTACATGCACGCACGTTCTCCGCGGTGAACGGGACGCTCCTAATGTTTGTTTTCTTCACCTCTGTAGAAGGTGCGTAGCCGAAGATTCCGTTGTTGTTCTGCCATACTGTTTGACGCGCGCCGGGGTATACGGTGATGTCGGTGTTGAATGCACCCACACTCTTCAAACTGCCAACAGCGTTCACTTGGCTGGACGCGGTAACGCTGCCGGATGCAGACATGTTGCCGGTCGCAGTGACGTTGCCGCCGGCGGTGACGTTCCCGGTCGCGGTGACGTTCCCGGTCGCGGTGACGTTGCCTGTATTCACAGCCGTTGCGAGGGCCTCATCGATCTGCCCGGGCAGGTCATTCACGAGCTTGGTGAGCGTCTCAATGGCCCGGTTCATCTGGGTAGCATCAAAGGTGGAGATACGGTCAATGCGTTCATCCAGTTGTCGGCGCAGTTCCGAAAGCTGGGCGCGGAAATCGCTAGGTCCTGGTGTTGGGTTAGCCAAGAGGTGCCTCCGTGGTAGTGATAGTGATCCAGTTCGGGTCTTCCGTGCCGGATAGTGCGGCGATCTCACGCCGGTACGTCCCATCAGGAATCAGATCGTCATCACGGACGGTGATGTCACACAAGTCCCCCTTGCGGTACTCGCCCGGGAACGGTGACTGGTCAGTGCGAACCCGGAAAGGCCAGAACTGGGTGGGCGCAGCGGATACCCGGATTCGTTCATCCGAATATGACTGAATGGTCGCGGGGTCGCTTGCGCTCGAGTGGTCAGTATCGACAGATTCGAACAGGGGGAAGCCAGCGGTGAGCTGAGCAGGGTTCTGCGCAAACGTAACCATGGCATTGCCGACAGAGCGGCCACCTGTCGTCCACGCAAGGGATGACATTGTGGTTGCGTCGATCTCAATCTCAAGGTCATCAATGCCTGGTTCGGGTACTGAGTAGTCCCACTGGTGGATTGATGCCGAGCGGAGACGTGGCTGTTCCTCGGTGCCGGTACGAAATAGTAGTTCGATGCCGAGGCGGTCTGCGGTGAGGCGTGGGGCGAACTCCCAATCGGGCCCGTTGTCGCGGGCCGCATAGTTGTCGAAGGTTCTACCGATGGGAACAAGGTCGGAACCGAAGATGGTGTCCTCGCGAGTGCCAACACGGTCATCTTCGAAGATGACTGGCAGGTCACCGCCCGGGAACAGCATCGACTGTTGAACGATTTTCTTGAGGATGGTGCCCATGTCCCATCCGGATAGAGCAGTGTTGGTGAGCGGGTTTGCCTCACCTGTGGCCGGATCGATGAGGGGTTCGGTGAGGGCCGCCAGTGGGATGACGTTGCGGTGGTTGAAGTAGTCGTTACGTGACCGCAATTCCAAGGTTCGGCGCCTACGGTTGTAGAGCGGTTTCGACATCAGCCCGAACGCCATGACGTTGTCGCCGATGATCTTCGCGAGAAACGTTTTACCTGCGGTGGCGGCGTTGTACAAGCCAAGGGCGCGCATGCTCTCGTCGGCCAAGTTCACAACGCAGGAGAGGTCGTCGGGGGCATTACGGCGGGACTCCCACCGGTCGGAGACAACCTCAAGGTCAAGGATGTTCCGGCCGGTGAGGAAGTCACCGATGACAGTGCGGGACTCAACCATCTCGTTAGTTCGCCGCGACTGTGAATGTCTTCAGGCGGGCGATGATGTACCGAGTCACGGTTACTCCTTCACGATGTAGAGGCGTGCTGCTTTTCCGTTGTCGTCAGCGGTGGGGATCTCCGCAATTTTGTCGAGTACGGGTTGCAGGTTTGTTGTTCCGCCGCCGCCGCCACCCGAACCTGTGCCGACCGCAGCAACAATCGTCTTTGTCGCGTCGGTCACATTCTTGGGTGTCGCATACCTTTCGAGTGGATTAGCGTATACGGGCGACCCGTAAGCCTCAGCTTGAGCATCACTCTTCTTGACCACCTTCGCAGTGAAGCCGGTCTTCTGCTTGTAGAACACCTCGTACGTGTCAAGCGCTGCTTGATTGGGGATCGCATAACGCAAGATGCGATCGACGCACCACCACACGGTGTCGTCATCACTTTGAATTAGGTCGTACTGGGGCATGTCTTCCTCGGTTTCTGTCGGTGTTGCAGGAATTGTGGTGCCGGGGTTTCCGGCAAGCGAGTAAGAGAACGGGCCGGGGACACGACCGCCACTGCGGGCAGTGTTTTTCCACCCCATGAAGTCGCGCAACCAACCCTCGAATGAGGCACGGTTCGCACCCGTTTTTGCGCGTTCAATCCACATGTGAGTGTGGGGGCCAGTGGTTGCAGAACCCGTGCTGCCGACGACGGCTATCAGGGTTCCCTCTTTCACCCAGCCAGAAGTGGGGCCACGGTAACCGCTGTGGTGTTGCATGGTGACTTTCCAGTCGTCACTTGTGACAGCAACAGTCCAACCACCTGTGTCAGACCACCAATGAGTCACCCAACCGCTGATGGGGGCATATACGCCCTCGCCCATGTCGGCGCCATAATCGGTTGCAGGCCCAACCCCATATGTTGCGTGTGAGGCGGTGTCGCCGGTTATTCGGCGTGGGCCATCTAGGGGACGGCGGGGCATTACGCCTTCACCCCATCAGCATTCCACGCGAAGTAGTAATCGTAGGAAGCGCTTAGGTTTGGCCCGTCAGCACGCCGAATGTTGACCGTGAACCCTGTTGTTGTTGTTGCGGAAATGACTGTGATCTCAGTGCCACCAACAGCAATAAGCCCGGACGGATCAAACGCACCCGCAAGGCGTCCCCCAATAGACGAACCCGTTACTACAGGGATGGTCGAATATGCGGCAGGGAACGTAACAGTCTTAGAGATCGTGGCCGCAGCGGCACCCGTAATTTTGTCCACACCCCGCTGAGGGGTAGAAACGATGACACTGCTAACAGTGCCCATCTTGAGTTGCACGGTTGAACCCGTCTGCTCCCACGCCGCGCCCGTGTAACGGAACCGTGACGAGTCAGCCAACACAACCGCCTGCTGCTCCTTCTGCGCAGTCGTCCACAAATCCAATGCCGCCTTAGTGCGGAACGGAACAACCCCACCCGTCGTGGCCGTGTACTGGTACAACTGCGTGTAAACCACACCGCCAGACTGCATGCTGGTGGCTGTCGAAGGAATCAGCACTGCCGCTAGTGGTTCAGCACCAGCACCAATACCCGGTGCAGCATCGAGTGCTGTCTTCGCTGTGGCGTAGGTGGGCAGAGTAGGTGACACCGAAGGTGCGCCCTTGAGGATTCCAAAAACTGGGAGGCTGTTCGCGTCAGCGTTCGGCGCAACTGCATCATTTTGCTTCATATAGATCGTGTCATACCGTGAATTTGCCACCGGCGCAGCATCATGCAAAACGTTTGTGGCTCCGTTGTTGGCGAGCAGGATCACGCCCTGTCCTGAGCGCGACAACGCAGCCTCGAACGCGGCAACAGAGGAGTTCATTGTCGCCGTCGACGTAACCAACGCATCCGTGTTCCGAAAGAAAATACCGGTACGGGGGTTTCCGGAACTATCCCGAACCATCAGGCCAGCCAGTGCAAGGCGCACATCATTCGCGTCAGCGAGGCCGCTGGCCGAGGGGAATCCGTCTTGAAGGGCCATTATGTTCTCCTAGTTGTTCGCGGGCGCTGTAAACGCAGTGAGAGTCGGTGCGCCCGTGGCAACACCAATCGAGTTAAATTGGATCGTGCGGGTTACACCAGGCGGGTTGGTCCACCAGTCGCGGCGGGTGAGGAAACCAGAAACAGGGGACTGGCCATCAATGAACGCCTGCCCGCTGCGCAAATCGACGGACACGGTCGACCCGAGGGGGATGGTTCGCTCGAAACGAATCTCTCGACCAAGCTCGACACATACCGCACTGAACCCACCCTCGAGACCACCCGTTACCTCGATTATTGAGTAGGTTTCGGCCTCGCCGGTGTTTGTGGTAACCACGCGGCCCGAGATGCCTGCCGCGCCGAAGTCGATGGGGAACACGATGGGGAACTCAATACCGCCACCACCCGACGGCAGGCCGGTCGATAGAATCTCAACGGGCCCATATGTGCGCGGGTCTTTCATCATCAGCGGGATCGTGAAATCAGCGATCGCGTTCTCATCGGACACATAGAAGCCGAGCTTGCCGTCGAACTCAACGTAGGCGGTGCGCACTGAACCATCTGTCGAATCGGTGACGGTCACAGGCCAACCGGGGGCTAGCTGCTTCAACCCCATCAGGGTTGTGCGCAGTGCACGGATTTGCGCGGCACCTCCGGGGTGGATGATGCGCCCGACGATTTCGAAGTACTTCGCATCGTCGTACACCGGCGACTGCCCAAACACACCATGCCCAGTGTTGCGGCGCACCTTTTCACGTTTCACATCGGCGCTGTCGTCCCACCCGGGCAGATCGACCAAATAAGGGTCGGTGCCAGTGTCGGAGTTCATCAAAGCAATCACGGGCAGGGTCACGGTGATCATCAGAAGCCTCCGAGCTCGTCTTTGATATACCCGCGAATCCATGCTGTGCCACCAACAAGTTCAAGCTTGCCGACGATCTCTCGCGGGCCTGAACGACCACTGCTTGCGGGTTGCGAGCCACTCCGGCCGCCGTCACCGAACGACTGGCCACCCTTCGGTGTCAGTGTGTATCCGAACTCGTCGGCGGCCTCAGCAAGAACCTGTGTGGATCGTCCGCGCTTCGCTGGGGCTGCAGGGATGTACCACTCGCCGCCAGTTTCCGGTTCCGCCCACACCCTAGTGGTGCCTGCGCGCGCGAACTGGGCGATATGGTTCTCCCGCCCACCGTCTGCGTAGAAGTTGACCTTCCCACCATCAGCCTGATACATCCATGCGTTGTCTTTGATGCCCTGCTGTGCCTGCGGGGTGAGGAACATAGGAATGTTGATGCGGCGACCTGAGGCCGTAGTGATGAAGTTGTCAAGCGTCTTCAGTGCCGTTTGCGTGTCGGCGATGATCTTGATTTCCTTCTCGGAGGGCATCTGCACGATCGTGTCGGAAAGGTACTGAATCTGCTCATCGGTTGCGCCGAGGTCGCGGGCGCGCTGTAGGACTGCGTCACGGCCGGCGCGGAGGTTCGCGACATAGTTCTCGGTGTTGCCGTCGAGAGCGAATTGGTCTTCGGCAGCCTTCTGGTAGCCGCCCGCAAGATCGTTGAGCATGGCCATGTTGTCGCGACCGACCTGAGTGTTCTGACCCATCCCCAGGGAGAAGCCATCAACACCCTCGCGGGCTTTCCGGATCTGCTCATCGACTTCGAACAGCGCATTTTGGTAGTCCAGGTTTGAGGAGACCGCATCCTGCCCGACACCGTTGGCTTCGTTCATCTTCGCAATGAGACTGTCGAGAGTGTCGGTGAGTCCATCGGCTTCATTAGCAGCATCAAGGTACGCGTCAGCAGCCTCGGTAGATGCTTTTGCCCCGTCACCCTGAGCAAGTTTGAGCAGTGCCGTGTTCGCGGCAGCCTCGTCAGTGGCTGAAATGTTGATGCCTTGCGCGTTGGCTATGTCGATCAGCGCTTCCCGATATTCGGGCATCGTTTCGAGCAAAGTGACGAGCTGCTTCTCTGAAAGGTTCTGCCCATCGGTGAGCAAACGGAAGGCTTTCTGTGCACCAGGCAGATCATTCGCCGCAAGATCCGCAAGTTGCACACCAGCGTCTTTGACAGCGTTGCGGAAACCACCAGTTTCGGTAGTGAATCGCTTCCACACGTCATCGTTGAGTTCTTGCACGCGACCCAACATGTATCCCATGTTTTCTAGGTCGGCTGTGACGTCACGCCACGCAGTGACGTTGCGTCCTTCACCCAGCACGGCAAACAATTCGGCTTGAGATTGCGCTGTGGTTAGAGCATTCGTAACCTCTGTCGACGAAGCCTTCAGCGAGTCAAGGTACGAGGTGAGCAGTACTACGCCGACTGCGGCGGCGGCAAGCGCAACACCCCACGGGCCAGCAAGGAAAGAAGCGGTGCCACGGATTGCGGCAGTAGTCTTCGGCATCTGGGTTGCCAGGAGAGCGGTCGCGACACGGAACTCGGCAATCTTCGGGATTGCCAGTAGGGCCACACCTCCACTGAGGATGATCGCCCCAGCAAACAGCGCAAGAACACCAATAGCACCCTGTACAGGTTCGGGTAATCCACCAAGGAATGATGCGAACGCGGAAAGACCGTCCGATGCGTCCGAAATTGCGGGGAGGAACACCTGCCCGAAACCAATCGCCGCATCCATGACGTTGTTCTTCGTGATCGCAAGCTTCGAAGCGACAGTGTCGTACCGTTTCGCCGCCTCAGAAGTGAGTGCGTTGTTCGCGTCGAATGCTTCGTTGCCGGTCTCCATCGCCTCAGTGAAGGAGTCAGACGCGGCAGCAGAACGCAGCAGAGCGTCACGCATCCGCACTTCGGTGATGCCAAGTTCCTCAAGCATCCCCAGGGTGGAACCACCCTGTTCTTCCGCATCAGCAAGGCCCTTCACGAACAGAGCTAGAGCTGCGCCCGGGTCGGTCTTCCACTTCTTTGCGAACTCGTCAGCGGAAACCCCGGCGATTTCGGCGAACTGGTCGAGACGTTTCCCGCCCTTGTCAACAGACGCAGCGATGTCGATCATGACCTTCGAGACGGCGGAACCGCCAGCCTCAGCCTCAATACCCACGGAGGAGAGTGCGGCGGCAAGCCCCAGCGTTTCACCTTCGGTGAGGCCTACCTGCTTTGACGCACCAGACAGACGGGTCGCCATCGCCACGATCTCGGCCTCGGTGGTGGCGTAGTTGTTGCCAAGTTCCACCACAGACGAACCAAGGTTCGAAACCTTATCCTGTGAGGTGCCCATAACGTTCATGAACCGCGCAAGGGCTGTGGCGGCTTCGTTGGCTGAAAGGTTTGTTGTTTCGCCAAGGTCGATCATGGTCTTCGTGAACGCGACAACGTTCTTTGTTTGCACACCCAGCTGACCTGCAGCCTCTGCTACCGCTGCGATCTCCTGATGGGATGCCGGAAGTACCTTAGTGAGGTCGCGGAGGCCGTCTTCGACCGCTCCAAGCTCCTCAGGGGTGCCTTCCACAGTTTTTGTGACGCCAGCCCACGCCGACTCCCAGTCGATCGCAACCTTCGCCGTGAGGGCGACCATTGCGAGCACGGATGCGCCGATGCCGACGGCAGCGGTACCGATCTGGGTTTGGGCGCGCTTGACGTCCTCGCCGAGTTGCTTCGCAGCGCGAGAGGCTTCCGCTTGTTCCTTCGCGAGACGTTTCGCCGACTGGGCGGCAGTCTCCTGCTTCTTGCCCAGTTCCTCGGTGGACTTCGCAGTCTCTTTCGAGGTGGTGCCGACCTTCTTAGCGGTCTGCTCCGCCCCGGCCATGGCCGTTTGGAAGACCTGGTCCCCGGCCACTTGAATGTTGAATACTATCGATCCGGCGTCGAACACGAGTCATCACCGCTTTCTTTAGCCATGAGCCCTCGATGTCGAGGAGTCGTTCAGTAGCGGATCGGACGTAATGCCACGTTCTCGTGTCGAGAGAGCGGTCTATGTCCGTGATGAGGTGATGCTGTGCGAGGTCAAGTTCAACTTCGCCGAAAAGTTGTGGGAACGCCTCAGCCCAAATGTCCTGAGCTGTGGCCCCGGTTACGGCTTTGTCTGCTTCGGCAGCCTGTCTTGCGGCTGCTTCACGTTCGGCTTTCCACCCGTCGGGGTAGACGTAGTGGGGGTATCTGCCAGTTGAATCAGGGTTTCCAATGCCGAACTGGGCGATGTCCGCGAGGGTGAGAGCCCCAAACGTGCGACCAGCGCCCAGAGTGCTTTTACCCCTCCGGCAAGGCCTTCACCGCCTTCGATGTAGGCGTTGACACCGGACACACCGAGGATCGTCTGCCAGAACATGGCGGCGAGCGCGACGGATTCCGTTTCGGGGATCGACAGTTCGAGTCCCATCCGGTTCCCGACACTGCGTTCGTCGAGCGGTCGCGGTACCCACACGTCGCCCTCGAGGGTGGCGCCGTCAACGGCGATGGCCAGAGCATCGGTCATCTGCTCACTGGTGGCGGTGCCGGTTGCTCCGCTGAGGTACGTGTCGGTGATCTGCATACCTGCACGCCCAGGGAGGGGCTTGATGATGAACGGCTGATCGATGCCGATCACGGTGATGTGGAGGTCGCGGCCTTGCTGGGCGGCGGTGATGGTCATGAGTAGGTGTGCTCCTTGCCGTGAGGGGAGGGTGGTCACCCGGCGGCGACCGGTCAGGCCACCGCCGGGGAGTGAACTTGCTAGGTTGCGGCGACGTACGCGAAGGCTGCGGATGCGCCGGTCGCGTTCGTGTCGATGATCGGTGCCGCGCCAGAAACTGTGGCGGGAACGAGCATCGCGAGGGTGTTGTCGTCGTACACGGTGAACTCCACGACGGCAGCGCCGTCCATGGTGATACCCGTCGTGCCGGTGAACTTGTAACCGCGGAGGACGATGATCTCGCCCACAGCAGCACCAGACGCCGGGGACACCGACTCGATGATCGGCTCACCCGTGCCCGCAATCGGCGAGGTGATGTAATCCACGACACCGTTGGAGGTGAACGTGAACTTGTACCCGCCGGACTCTGCGAACCCGGTCTTCAGTGGTGCGACGGACACGGAGAAGTTTCCCTCGATGGCGGGGATGTTCTCATCCTTACCATCGAACAGTTGCACGTCGACCTTGTTCGCGGCACCCTTCGACTTGGCGATGTTGAGCAGGGCGATGAGCCACGTCTGGGCAATCGCACCGGTTGCGTCGCGGACAGCTTCAACGTCGGTCGTGATGACCCAGTTCTCGCCAATCTTCTCCATCGACTGAGTGGTCTTGTTGCCGTAGTTCTCTCGCGGCTGGGTGACATCGGTGGGAAGCCCATTGATGTTGTTGCAGTCTCCGGAAATGTTCTCGAAGACACCGCCACGCTTGACGCGGAGAATCTTCTCGTGGGCGAGCTGCAGGCTGCCCTCAGTCTGTGACGTCGCATCATATATTGCAGTTGACATTTATTGCTCCTTGTTTTGATGGGGGAATGTCGGGCATGCCGACTGCCCCTCTGTGAGGAGGGGTGGTTTTGTGGTCCGCTCAGGCGGAAGGCCGATAACTGCGGTTGCGCGCAACTCGGTCGTCAACATTGTCTTGAACAGTGCCGAGGAGAAGGTGCTCGGGATTGCAACACGGCGGATTGTCGCACGAGTGGCGAACGAGCAAACCCTCAGGTATCGGGCCGTAAGCGAGTACATATGCGGCTCGATGAGTGCCTACGGTCTTCCCACCGAAGCGGATACGTCCGTATCCCCACCGATCTACAGAGTTGATCCACTCGATGCAACCATTGGGTTGAACCGAGAGCCCAGATGCGAGTCGTTCGGAGGCTGAAACAGCGCTTCGATATAACTGCCCGTTTCCGCCCTTGCGCTTGTAGTGCATCTTGCACATTCCGCGCGAGTGGCTGGCGCGTTCGCAGCCTTCGATAGAACAGATACGCTGGGTCACATCAACTCCTTACCGAGTTGGTCATGCCCCCGGTCTGTTAGCGCAGATGCGGGGGTCTTCCATAAGTGTACGATCAACCGCCGACAACAGGGCGGCGACCTTTGAGGTAGAAGGTCTGCGCGGTGGAGTACCGGCCGTTGCTGTCCTTCGTGAAGGTCAGCTGCGAGAACAGTGACACCCACGACACGTTGAACCCGGCAGGGATGCCCTGCTTGTGATCGAGGGCAGCCGCAAGGTTCCATGCGAGGTTGCGGGACTGCACCTTCGTGCCCTTCAGTCGGGAAAGGATCTGGATGCGGTGCGTGAAGTTCGCACGGCCTTCACGGATCGGATCGAGGGTGGTGAGCGCAATAACGTTGTCGAGAGTGGTGGGCAGGTCTGGGCCTGAGACGATCGCGGGCCGCTCCACTGTTGCCTCAGCAGTCGTGTACACAGCGCTGGGCTTGTACAGGCCAAGTGCGAGGTCGTCGAGGTGCTGTGCAAGGCCACGCTCGAACAGGACTAGGTAGGAATCAGGCACCGCCCGCTCCCTTCGCGATGATCGCCCGCAACTCGGGGAGGTTCTGCATCATCGGATCTTCCAAATACTTCCCCTTGGCGCCGGGATTGCTGTCGGTCGAGAAGTTGTACTCGGGGTGCTCGTGGAGCCGTGCAGCCTGGGGGCGGTCATAGACGATCTGTGTCGTGTCGCCGATTTGCTCAGCATTGACGACCTGCCCGGATTCGGAAAGGTCACCATTGTCGAACGGAACCTGTTGAGAGGAAAGCGCGAGCCCACGTTCGCCAACCATGTTCTGCCCGCGCACAGCGCCCATAAGGATCTCTGCGGTGACGGCGTTGAAGTTGAGGGTGACGGTGACTTGTGCGCTGATGTCATTCATGTTGCCCAAATCTCCACATGGCTTGGGGTTCTCGGATACGAGAAGAAGGATGAGTCGATTACTTCGGCCTCACGCTCGCGCGTAGTGCCAGCCCACACGGTGACCTTTGATGCGGGCAGCACATCATTCGCAGTGAGCAGCACAACGAATGTGGAGGCGGTGATCTCCTGCCCTACCGTGGGGGACGATGAGCGGCGGTCGACCACGAGCTTCGACTTCTGCTCCACATACGCGGGCACATCCGGTACTGGTTCGGCGTAGGTGACACCCTCAGCACCTTCTCCAGCGAGGCGGGTGACGATAATGCGGTGCGGAAGGTGACGTTTGCGGAGCCTAGGCATGAGCGCCCCCTACGAGTGATAAACGGTCGCGGAGATAAGACCCGCGTTCGTGAGGATGGTGACAGCAGCTTCACCAATCCTGCCAACGAGCTTGTCGCGGGGAGAATCGGATGCCTGGTTGCTGTTCGTAGTGCCGAGGGACACAGAACCGATCTTCACCGCGCCCGCACTAGCTTCGGCACCACGCGGGTCATCGGTGTCCTCCCAGAATTCGACGATCGCGCACGTCGCTTCCGTGAACGCATCGGCGATCGTGGCGTCCGTGGGGTAGTTGTCCTCGTCGACGTCGTACCGGGCAAGGCGGGTGAGAGCTTCTACCTCTGACGATGCGGAGCGGAGCCGCTTGCCGAGCTTCGTTTCGTCGCCCTCGAACGGTTCCTCAGCGAAAGCTCCGTACTCGGCTGCTGTGGCGTACACACGCTGGGCCATGGTCTATTCCTCGTCGTTGTCGATGCGAGCACGAATGAGCGCAGCAGACTCGCGGGCGGCAAGTTTTATGTCTGCCGCTGCCAATAGCGCAATGTTTCGGGCGTGAATGGCGGGGGATGCGGGGATGTACCACTCGCCCTCGGTTTCCGGTTCAGCCCATGGCAACGTGCCGGATTCTCCCTTGACGAAACCGCCGTCAGGCAGAGCTGAGGTGTCGGCCATGATCAGTTGAAGGACGTAGAGGGGAGGGTTGGGAGGGACTTACCGTCACCGATGATCGTGCCGTCAAACATCTCTACGATCGCGAACGGGCCTTCATCGCCGGAATCGGGGTCGACTGGTGTGCCAGCCTTGACCTCAGCGGCTTTCCCGGGCTTCGCGGGCTTGCGCTTGCCGGAACGCTTCTTGGGCTGTACGGGGCGCTCAGTGTCCTCAATCGTGAAGTTGTGCAGCACGAGCGCTGCACGAACCTCTGGGTGGAGATCAGCAACCTCAGCGAACCCGTCATGAAAGGTCACGCCGACGAACGTCTGCTTACCGGCCTGCGGGCGCGGATGTGTGATGCGGGCCATGATGCTCCGATCAGAGAGAGTGGGAGGGGTGCGAGGCCGCGACAGGGAGGATCTGCCGCGACCCCACGGGTCGGTCTAAACGAAGACCGGGAGACCACGCAGCTGGGCGTGAGCCTTCTCGTTGCCGTACTCCAGACCGATCTCGCCGTACAACTGCGAACGAGTCGCAGAGCCGACCTTGGCCAGCGGCTCTTCGAAGAAGTGACCTTGACCCTCAACTTCGAGGAAGAACGGTGAGAGCTGCTCAAGCGAAACAATCGCGAGAGCATCCTGCGGGAGCTGGCGGTCCAGCATGATGTTGAGCGTCCCGAAGTCCGTCTCGATCGTGGTGAGGTTCACACCACCGACGTTGCGGGTTCCGGCCAGCGGGTCGGACTTCGCGTACGCAGCCGCGTAGGTAGCGGTGAGGTTCCGCTTCTGCGAGGAGTTGCACGCGATCGTGGCCGAAACAACGTCACCCAGACCGCCGTTGTCGTACGCCTTCTGGAACAGACCGTTGTAGGTGTCCAGGGTGGGCGCCGTCGAGGATACCGGGATGACCTTCACACCGGTGGCAGTGCCGAGCGTGATGGCCGCGCCACCAGAGGTAGCAGCGACCTTGAACGAGGCCGTCGTGGAGACCGACTCGACAAAGTACACCTTGCCGATGACCACCGAGGTGATCGCGTCGCGAGCAGTGAACACAACCTTGTCGCCAACGTTGAGCGCGTGAGTGACAGTGATGACGTTCGTTGCCGTGGTGGCGGTGAGTTCACCGGAACCGTAGATGACACGGTTCGTGCTGATTGCCTGCAACAGACCGCGGGTCTTGCGTGCGGTCGTGTTGTCGGTCGGCTTGTTGTACTCGCCATTCCAGAACGCGTGGTTCACGTCCTTCGCGACAGCCTTCAGCTCGTTCATGACCTGGTGGTCATGCTCGTTGGCGATGGGGTTTGTGCCCTCAACACCTGCCGTGTTCGTCTTGTTCTGGGTGCCCTGCTTCGTGTACGAAGTTTCCACCGCAGAGTGGTGAATTTCGGCCACGTTCGTGACGTTTGAGCGGACACGCGACTGTCCGGCCGGAGCGTTCGCGCCCTCAAGCGCTACGTTCTGGTCGTTGTCGCGCAAATCCTCGATCTGCCATTCCTTCTCAGTCGACTTCACCGAGACACCACCGGTGAGACCACCGATAGCAGAGAGCAGAGGGGTTGCCTCCGGGGTGATCTGGAACAGTTCACCGACGAAGTTGGGCAGGTTGTATGTGGTGCCTTGACCGGTAATTCCGGGCATGGTGACTCCTTGGGTTTAGGCGGATGCCTTCGCTGCCGCAATGCGGCGCTTGAGCGTGATGGATGATGCGACATCCCCGTCCTTGGTGGCCTTCGCGAGAAGAGCTTCGAGGTCGGGGACACTGCCTCCCTTGTGTTCCGGGCTACCTGAGCTCGGCGGGGTGGCTTTCAACGCCGGGTTGGCCTGCAACTCGGCGGTGATGATGGCTGCGATAGCCGCTTCATCCGTCGGCTCTACCGACGCGATGGAAGCTTTGAACTTCTCGTTAGCGAGAAGCAGTTTCGGGGAACCACCAAGACCGTGAGCGAGGATGGCGACCTGTGTAGAAATCTGGCCAGCCTTCGCTGCAGCTTGTGCGGTGGTGAGGGTGGCATCCTGATCGGACACCTTCGTGGTGAGTTCGGTGACGCGAGCCTGCAGCTTGGCAGGGTCAGTCTCGAGTTCTTCGCCGCCACCGAGGAGCTTCGCGAGTGCGAGGTTCGACTGCTTCACAGCGTCGGCGGTTGCGGCCTTCACTGCTGCGTCGATCTCGGTCTTGGTGGAAGCTTTCTGGGCTGCGATGTCACCGCGGAGGTTCTCGACGAGTCGCTGTGCGCGGGCAGGGTCGAAGTTCTCGGCAGTCCATGGGGCTTTCGCGGCTTCTGCTTCAGCTGCGGCATCTGCAGCAGACTTCGCGGCTGCGGCCTGAGCGGCAGCATCGCCACCGTCTCCACCTTCGCCATTCTCGTAGCGGATGCCCATGAGCTGGTGCTTCGTGCGCCCGATGACAGCCATGCCGTCGACGTTGTGCTGAACAGGGATGGTGCTGGTCTGGATGGACACGGTTGTACTCCTTCGCGGCGCCTGGCCGAGTTGGGTGGATCGCCTGCTCTTGCAGGACGTACTGGACGCGGGGCGTCTGTTCCGCTGGCGGGACTCGAACCCGCATACCGCTCGAAGCGGACTGGCCGTTACCCGTGCGGGTTACAGCGGACCTTTTGGTTAGGCTGTTGGGCCTGTGGCGAAGATGCCGCGGTTGGCGCGCATCTGCACGTCTTCGAGAGCGGTGAGCGCAAGGGACTTGTTGCGGCCGTCAGGCACAAATGCGCCGATGTGCGAGGCGACCTGAACGATTGCCTCTTGAAGCTTTACGACCGCATGTTTCTGCTCGTCGGTTGCAGGCTTACCGGACGAGGCGGTGAAGAATCGCTGCTCAAGCGGGGTGGGTGTCGTGGACTCTGCCATGATGTTCTCCTTGATTCGACCCAGCCGTCTCGCTGGGAAGCTATTTGCCGTCTGCGAAGTGCAGCTGCTCGCGATAGTTCGAACGGTTCCGGCCGGTGTCGTTGATGAACTGACGCATGCTTGCTTGACGTTCGCGTACTTCGCGGGTCGCACGACGGCGGGAAACATCATCACCGGCAGTCGCAGCGTCACGCTTTGCCGCACGAATGTCGCGCTCGATCTGACGTTGCTTCGTGCGTTCCTTCTCCCGCTCGGGGGAGTATTCGAAGCCCTCCTGCGGGATCGACAGGCCGGGAAGGTAAACTGAAGTTTTATCACGACAATTCGGGTGCCCCCAGCCTGCAGCTTTCGCTTGGTCGAGGGTGCCCGCGATCTGCACAACAACCTGACGGTCTTCTGTCGCATGGGGAAGCGTCACAGCGCCGGTCTGTCCGTTGGTGGAAAGAATCTTCCCAATCCACGGGGCGCAAAACTTGCAAGCATCAATGCCGCCGACGATGGTGACAAGGTTGAGACCTGATTGCTGCATCCGCCATATGCCAGCATCTTCGTAAGCACGGCGTACAGCGGTACGTCCGGCCATTTCGGCGTAGGAACCGATGCGCCAGTTGCGGCCAGCTTTGTCTACGAATCCGGTGATGCCCTGCGACAGGAACTGTTGCACCGCCTGGGCTTGTGCGACCTTCATCGTTTGTCCGGTGAGAATCTGTGATGATGCGGTGAACGAGATGACCTTTTGGTACGCATCTTGTGGGTAGCGGGAGATGCGAAGGTGCATCGCTTCAAGGCGTGAACTGAGGTCAATGGTCAGTGCAGCAACCGCTTGTGTTGCGTTGCCGGTGAGTGCGCTGGTCTGGGGGAGTCGTGAAGCCATCCGCAACCGTGCAGCGGCGGCGGCTTCGCCTTCCTTCGCAGCAATATCGATGAGTTCCTGCGCGAGCCCTGCACGACGCAGCTTGTCAGTGACCTCAATCGCGAGGAACTGCAACTCGCGGATGGACTGTGCCCGGTATGCGGCAAGTTCAGCAAACGCCCGGTTCTGCGCGATGCGATCGGCGAGTACTTTTGTCTGATCGGCAGTGAGAGTCGCGGTCGCGAGCTTCTGCTGCAACGCCACATCACGGTAGGAACGTTTCGCAATCTCACGAATCAGCTCATCCTCGGCACCGGCATATCGTGCGGCAAGCTCGGCGCCCAACTCCTCGATCAAGTCCGCAGCATCTACCGGGTTGTCGAGGTTTGGAACGTATGCGGTCACGGTTAGTTCTCGATGGGGTCATTGACGCCGGTGAACGTGGCAGGATCCGGCGCAGGCTTACCCTGCTCCAGCTGCACACGGGCGATCTCTTCCTTGATCTCAGTTTCTGTGAGGTTGTCGTCACGGACACGCTCACGCACACGCGCCTCAAGAGAGATCGCACGAGCCATGTCAAGAATCTGCAAGGTGCGTGCCCGCTTCTCAGGGTCTTCCTGCGAAATCTTCGCGAACGTGACCTCGGGACGCTCAAATTCGCCGCCGCCCTTGCCCG
>Ga0314774_1000521_pt1 | contig 30223 bp, 32 predicted proteins | sample MetaGCBIA2018_FD_204515 | JGI IMG/M metagenome (GOLD analysis project Ga0314774, IMG submission 204515) | Cryopeg brine microbial communities from Beaufort Sea near Barrow, Alaska, United States - CBIA 2018 | ecosystem: Environmental > Aquatic > Marine > Coastal | place: USA: Alaska | collected...
CCACCTAATAAATCCAATGACTATGTGGCATGAATGCAAATTTCTTTTTACGCCTTTATGGCATGATATAAAATACATATATTTGTGACTGATTAGTTACTAATAAAGTTATGATAATTTTTTTCATAATAATTTATTTAAAATTAATCTTCCCAACCGCATAAGGTTTTACCTGCACTTTTGGCATCGGCTAAAGTAACTTTAACTACATCAGTTTTACAATTAGACAATCCTCGGCAATTATATTTAGTGGCAGATTTTCCCTTACAGATATAAACAGAATCACCAACGTTAAAAGAGGTGAGGAATGTAATAAATAAGATGACAGAGCCAATTTTTTTAAGTGCTTTCATAGAATATAATTTTTTCAAGTCTCTTAAAATTAAAGAGATCTTAAATGTAATTATAAATGTTTGAATATCAAATGACTAAAATTAATTTATATAGAATCTTAATTACTAATTTTCTTTTTTATTGTAATTCTTTTCGTGATTCCAATTGCCCGAAACGTTTTGCATATTTGCGATGGGCGGGCTTTTAGCGCAAAAGTTAATGCCGGGAACAACTGCACTTCCTTAAACCACAAAACTGTCTGCGGAGCACGAAACACCGCCTATTGCAAATGTGCTGTTAGTTGTGGTTATTTTTTACAGTTTAAATCATTTTAAAATCACTTTGAAACTTATCTATTAGCTTTTATAAATTTTGTTGGCTTTAAATATCCTATACTAAACCGCGAATAACCTCCTCCCATTCCCTTTGATATATCATCTCTAATCTCAAAATGCAAATGAGCTAGATACTTTCTATCATTAGCTCCGGTAGTTCCAATGTATATTAATCTAATAAGATTTTTTTCTGAGTATTTAATTTTATTAATTGCATTTTTCTTTAATATAATCGTAGGCTTTAACTTCCCCAAGTTCTCCTGACCTGGATAAATCTACACACCCGTTTTCTTTTTCTCCACTTTCAATTCTAGACAGCCCTCGAAAAAGAAATGGCTTTTGTCATATCGGTAATACATTCTTTGTATTTTCCTAGATTAAAGTAAATTTCTCCACGAGTATCCCAAATAAACCATTCCGTTTTATCTAATTCAAGAGCGCTATTTGCAAATGGTAAAGCTTCATCAAATTTTCCTAGTTTAACTAGAGCATAAGCTTTATTATTATAAACTGTTGCCATTTTGAAATATGTTGTTTCTATTTGATCTTGCATATTTATTAGTAAATCGTAATCTTCAATGGAACCCTGCACATCATTCATTTCGGATTTTAATAAGGCTCTGCTAAATATTGCATTTACTAAATTAGAGTCTAATTCTATCGCTTTCGAATAGTCCATAATTGCTTCAGGGTAACGTTTCAATTTACTCCCTTTAACGTAACCTCTGTAAAAATAACTATCATCATCGTTTGGATTAAGTTCAATTGCTTTAGTAAATGCTTCAATTGCACCTAAGTAATTTTCCATTTTATTCATATAAAATCCTATATAATAATAGAAATCGCCATTATTTGGGTTTAATTTGATTGCCTTATTCAAATCATTTATTGCTTCTTCATATTTAAATAAACTTGCATAAGAATCTGATCTGTTATAATAATAATCCACCTCGTTAGGTTTTAACTCGATTGCTTTTGTAAAATCAATAATTGCACCTCTATAATCAGTGAGTTCCATTTTACCTATACCCCTATTAAAAAAGGCATTTTCTATTTCAGGATTAACTTCAATTACTTTTGTATAATCCTGAATTGCTCCACTATAATCATTATTATCTAGCCTACTCATGCCTCTATAAAAATAAGATTGCATATCTGGATTTATTTCAATTGCTTTTGTAAAATCCTTAATAGAATTAATATAATCATTTAGCTTCCTTTTAGCTAAACCTCTAGAGTAGTAGCCCTCGTTTGATAAGGGGTTTAATTCAATCGCTCTTGAAAAATCCTCAATACCTTCTGTGATTTTTCCCAATTTAATTTTACTTTTTCCTCTATAAATAATGGCATCTTCACCGTCAGGATTAAGCTTAATCACAACTGAAAAATCATTAATCGCCCCAGTATAATCTTCTAATAAATATTTCATATATCCAAGTAAAAAATATCCTCGGTCATTTTCGGGTGACAGTTTAATGAATTCAGCAAAATCCTTTTTTGCTCCAAGAAAATCATCTAGTTCAAATTTTGCATATCCCCTATAATAGTACAACGAATCATATTTAGGGCTTAAATCAATACCTTTTGAATATTCTTTAATAGCTCCCTTAAAATCTCGCATATCTACTTTAGCCAACGCAAACTTTATATAGTCTTTAGCTGTTTGACCATATATTACAAATGATAGAACTGTAAATGATAGTGTGAAAATTATTTTTTTCATTCTTTATTATTATGTATTAATTTCAATGTAAGATATTTGACTGGTTTTTTATTCTTATTTCATTTTTCAACAACTAACACTTCACTTGTTGATAGAAACTTAAAAAGGAATTCTGAATTAGCAATTTTTTATGTGGGGTTTTATACCGACATCTAATATAAAAAAATAAAAAGAATCGTCAAAACATTGGTAATCAATTTAAAGTGATTCTTAATAATAGGGATTAATAAAATTTAATTAATCTTTTAACCAATGGCTAAAAAAAATTACTTAATTAAGTTCTGTAGATTTTGAAAATAAGTTGTTAAACAATCAACTTAATATTCAGCCAATTTTTACTATTTTTGATAACTAAAATTAATAGAAACCGGTCAACACGAATCAGGGAAGTTCAAATTAATAATTTTAAATTATGGAAACAAAAATTATTGTAAAAGTACATTTTACAATTAAACACCTGCAAGAATCTGAGTGGATAAAAATAGTCAAGGAAATTGAATTCAAAACAGTTAAAGAAGCTAGTGACTTTAAACAGATGATAAAATTGCTTTACGAAAAAATTTATAAAACTATAGACATTGAATCTGATAAATCATTTTATGATGATTCATTTCTGGATAGTTATCGAATATTAGTGGAGAAATTAATAGGTTCTGATGATATACATGATTTGGTAAGGTTAGAAGAAAAATGTGAAATAATAAAGCAAACACGTGAAGTAATTAATTAAACTAAAAAAAATACAATAGTAATATAAGTTTATTTTTAAACACAATGAATCCTTTATATTTAATAATTTCTTTGATGCTGACATTTGGTTCGTTAAGTGCTCAAACCAAAGTATATAAGGGCAATTCAACGAACTATTATGATTGTCTCTATACAGTTGTTGGAGATAAAATATATAGAGGAAATTCAACCAATTACTTTGATTGCAGATACACAATACATGAAAACAAAGTATACCAAGGAAATTCTATAAGTTATAATGATTGTTTATATACTATAAAGGGCAACAAAATATATAATGGAAACTCAACCAGCTATTCAGATTGTCTCTATACAATATTAAAAGGAAAAATATATAAAAATAACATAACAAATTATTATGATTGCCTTTTCACTATAGAGCATAAAAAGGTATATCAGGCCAATTCCACTAATTACTATGATTGTCTGGTTACAATAGATGGGGAGTTAAAATATACAACTATAGCTTTTTTAATTGGCCCTTATTGATATATTTCTAAAAAAAATCTAATAAAATATTTATGCTATGTTTTAATATAATAAACTTTAAATAGCAAAGAATAAGTAATTTTATACTACTTTCTCTTTATAATTCATTAATACTGTTGTAAACATTCTGGTTATAATTGAAAGTGCTATAAAAGTTGTGCCTGTTTCAAGTCTCATAACAATAAGGTTTGAATTCATTTTGAAATTTAATAGTAGTAGCGCTACTAAAAAAACATCAAGCATACTCCATTTATCTAACATGTGTAGAATATGACTAACTCTTTCGGATGTCTTATAAAAAGTTAAATTTCTATTCAATAATTCTAAAAATTTAATAATTGGTAGTATTATTGTAAATAAAAAAATAATAGCTGCTAATAAGTAGTCATTACTTTCATAAAACATCTTAACAGAATCAAATAATCTAACTTCTTGATATTTTAAAACAATCCCAAAAACTTGTTGTTTCGTGACTAGGATTGGGTACATAAGACCTAGAGTAAAAAAAATAATTGAAACTAATAAAAATGAAGTTACAATATATTTATTGCTCATTTTTCTCATTATCTATTTTTAATTCTTTTAAGATATCCTCAAGAGCTTTGGAAGCTTCAATTCCAATTTCATCTGCTTGTTTTACAAGAGTTTTAATATCATCATCCATTTCATTATCGGAGTAATATTTTATCTGCTCTTTTAGTTTATGATAATCCTTTTCATTAAAAAGATCCATTAGAACTGATGAATCTTCTTTAAGCTTAAATAAGTTATATTGAACACTATATTTTGCGAGTAGAATTTTTTCTTGCAAAGTTAAATCCTCCTGAAATTGCTCATACAGTTCCACAGAATATTTTTCATATTCTTCATCCATTTCAATCAATTCTTCTTCGGTATATTCATTGTTTTCATTACCAATATCGCTGATAAATTCTTTATAATTTTCTAAATATGATTCTTTAGATTGGGGAGAACAAGAAATTATTAGTGCTAAAAAAAATAAAATGGTGATTTTAAAAAATAGATTTAGGAATAAGTCTTTTTGTTTCATAACATTCATTTTTTGATTTTTATATTATTATTATTTTCACTAAAAATAGTCTGAATTTAGTTTATATAATGATTTTTGTTATTTCAAATATATGAATTTCAATATGATAATATATATCAGATTGTGAATTATTATTTTTATTTAGGCCCCAACTGTCTAAAAATTCACTTATAAAGGCTATCTTAGTTTTTCTTTTATACATTAATATAATCTCTTGATTTTTTTGAGAAACAATAGAAAGAAAATGAAAAAAATAAAATTAAACACTGTCGTAATTATTAGATTTTTGTGTATAGCTCTTTTCTTACTTTCTTGTGGCAATAACAATAGCAGTGATGTTAAAAAAACAGAATCTGAATCGGTCTCAGGTAGTAATGAATCTCCTGAAGGCGAAAAGGATGATAGCGGTATGGTTACCAGCTCATCTGTTTCTAAAATTAAATCCAAAATAGATTTACAGAGGCAAATAATAAAATTAAGCCATCACATCAATTCATCAGCAAATGAATACTTACCGGTATTGTCTGCTGATGAAAATAAAATGTATTTTTCCGCAATGGACAGAACCGGTTTTTTCGATTTTAAAATTGATCATATAAAACAAAAATCATCAGGCGGGGAAGATATTTTCTCTTCTGAATTAGAAGATGGTATATGGATGGATTCCAGGCCTGTAGATAACTTAAACACAAACGGCCACGAAGTGGTTTCACAAGTGTTTAAAAATAACAGTTTGCTTATAACTGCAAATTATCCTGAAAAATTAGGTCCAAAAAACGGAAATGCAGGAACAGAAACAACTGATTTATTTCTTGCAAAAAGTTTAGGGAAGACCTATCTTATTTCTCATTTTCCTGAACCGGTTAATTCTATTTTTAATGAAGCAGATGGTTTTATGGCAGAGGATGAATCGTATATTATTTTTGTTTCTGATCGTCCGGGACATATTGGTGATTACCATAAAAAGGGATGGAAATGGAATGAAAGTTTTTGGGGAAATACTGATGTCTATGTAAGTCTTAAAGACGGTGATTTTTGGAGTGTCCCCATAAATTTAGGGAAAGTCATAAATACGAGCGGTGCAGAACGAACGCCTTGGATATCAAATGATGGATTAACATTGTTTGTAAGCTCTAATGGCTATGAAAAAGGGCGATTTGATTTGAATGTTTATGCGTTTAAACGCACAAATAAAAATAATTGGACTGATTGGCAAGGACCTATTGAGATTGTTGATGCAAATTCAAATTTAGATGATTGGGGTTACAAAGAAACAATGAATGGCAATGCATACTTAGCAAGAGTTATTCCATTAGGATTTAAACCGACACAAGGAGGTACTGCAGGTGATGGTGGCATAAGAGAAACAAACTTCAGAACTGGTTATGAAATCGTGGGTTCACAAGTGGCTTCTTTAAATTCAGAGAACACAACCGATATTTATTTGTTGAAGAAAAATGACGAAGCTGTTTTTATGTTGCCCGATGTGTTTTTTGATTTAAATTCTGCCAAAATTAAAACTAGCATGTACAAAGTACTTGACCGATTGGTTGATTTAATAAATCAAAATAAAAATTATTCAATTGAAATACTTGGCTATACAGATGATTTAGGGAATGATGCTTTCAATTTAAGTTTATCTCAAAAGCGTGCTGATGCAATAAAAGATTATTTACAAAAAAGCAACATAAATTCAAATATTGTTGCTAAAGGACTCGGAGAAAGCAATCCAAAATATGATAATACCAATACTGGTATAAAAACTAAGAACAGAAGAGTGGAAGTGTATTTTATTAAATAATATACGGGAATATTGATGATATCCATAAAATAAGCTATTGCAAGAAAAATCAACTTACAACCTAACAAGTCAGTTACATTATTAATGTATCAACATTGCGTTTCATTTATTCCTTAATTGATTTTAAATTTAATACTATGATTATAAAAAAAAAATTAATTATCATCACTTACCTTATTTTTTCGCTTCTGGCTTCAGCCCAGGAAAAAAAAATTGATTTAGGAAAAGCCTTAATTGAAATCGAAGAAGGGAATTTTAAAGGTCTTTTACTTAATAATAAACTTATTGAAGATTATTTAATAGAATATGAAAATGAAGCTGAAATAAGAGGACTAAAACTTCATCCTTATATTCAAACTTTAAATTTCATAGTTGTAGAACCGGAATCGAGCATTCCAAGGCAGCTAACCGAATCTAATTTAGGTAAAGTAGATAATGAAAGAAAATTAATACTCTTATCAAGAATTTGTTTGATAGACAATACTATTCTGAAGGCCACTCTTTTTAGGGAGTTAAGTCATTATTTGGGAGTCCCCTATGAGGCTGAAGGAGCAGGAATTATGTCTTTAAACAAACCGGAGGGATATTCATATGCCTGGCTTGCAGATTGTAATGATAATGACATTAAACAATTTGAATATGACGCGATATTTGCAGCATTAAAAAAGCACATTATTAAAAAATAGGGATGTTTAAATTTTAAAATATGGAAAATAAAATAAAATGCCCCCAATGTGCATATTGGTTTGATGTGGAAGAAGCCATTTCAGGAAAACCAATTACCTGTTTTAAAACCGTAAATGAGAAAAAATTTGGCAAGCCGCAAAAAAACAGGAAGGATGAAATTCAATGTCCTAATTGTGGGTATTGGTTTGATTTTAAATCAGTCACTTCAGGAGAATGGAGAGATTATTTCATAGCAGAGTATAAGAAAAAATTAATAAAAAAATATAAACCTAAACAGACCTAAATGACTTTTGAATTAGACAAGGACGAGATGATCAAATTTAACATATGGAAAGATAATCTTCCTCAAATACCCGTTGATGTTTATGGAAAGGAATTCCAATTTACATTCAAATTTCATCCAACAGGGCTAGGGGTTGTTAAAAAAATTGAAAGAGTTGATGGAAAAGAGATTGATTTAACAGATTATGAGAAGTGGTAGTTTTAAGTTAATTCATTGAAATAATTTATAATAAGAACCTATAGAAAGGTGTTTTTTTTAATAGATGAACCTAAACTAACCAATTTGAGGTTGTTTTTCTATTTTTTAAGAGAATTATATAAACTTACTTTTCGATTATAAATTTCATTGGTGTTAGTTGTTATGACATTTAAGTTATTAAAATTTTCGACGATTTTGTTATAAGTATTATTAAGGTTAATACAATCTTCGAAAGTAGCCTCATCAACTACCCCACTGCACCCTTTTTCAATTATCAAATCGATAAAAACACAAAATATTTTACAGGCCCTAACTTGCAATTGAAAATATATTCAAATTTGTATTCTTACTGCTAAATTAAGTATTCATATATTTTTTCACTTCCGTTTTTGATTTATCAATTATTTCTTTTACATCACCTCCAGTATAATGTATATATAGTAGGAATCCTACATATAAAATAATAACATAAATGACAAATTTAAATGCTTTTTTTATTAGAAATAAAATCAATAAAATCAATATTACAATTGAAATTACAATATAGGTTGGATTTGATAAGATGTTATTTATTAATTGTTCCATATAAATAGTATTTTAAACACAAAAAAAAGAATGACAAGTGCTCAATTCAAAATTTTATTTTGAAAAACCAGGTCCATGAATTTTGTATTATTTTTTTAAAGTATTAAATAAACTTACTTTTCGATTATAAATTTCATTAGTATTAGTTGTTATGACCGTTAAATTATTAAAATTTTTGACGTTTTTGTTATAAGTATTATTAAGGTTAACACAATCTTCATAAATGGCCTCATCAACTGTCCCTCCACACCCATTATCATTAATCACAATTTTAAGAGAATCTAATACTTTATTTAGTGAATGTTGTTCGTTTTTTAATGAATCACTTCTTAACACTAACATTCGCATTTCTTCTAATAGGTTTTTTCCTTTAATCGAAGTTTGAAGATATCCTTTCCCATAAATTTGAGTAAGCTGTTTATAAAATAACTTTAGCTCAGTAATTTCATCATAGGTGTTATTTCCGTTTTCAGCAGGAAATATAACTTCAGGATCTTCTTCAATTTTTATTCCGCCAACCAATTCTGTCGGAATTTCTCCTATGGGAGAAATGGCTGTAGACTCTATATAGATATAACCTGAATAATAAGAATCTTCATTTTCATTTACTTTTAATCCAACAGACATGTGTTCTGCTTTTTCATAAGAAAAAAGACAGGCATCATATCCTTCAAGAATAAGTAGTTTACATAAAAGAACTGATTTATCTGAACAATCACCCTTATTGAGATAAAGAGTTTCATAAGGGTATTTTTGAGGTGCTGCAATTTCATATGGTAATGATTGAACAAATGAGGTTATTAACTGAACCATATCATATTCTTCACCAATATTTCTATTTCTGATAGATTCTAAAACACCTTCAAGAAGGTAAAGGTCAGAATCATCATTAAGGAATATATTATAAAATTCTTGGGTAGTATTCTCGGGCTCTTCATCAGCATAATATTGTAAATTTCTTTCGGAATTTTTAAAATGATTTAGAACACTGTTTTCAAAAGATAACCCTAAGGTGTATTTTGTTTTATACAATTCAAATTTTAAAATTTTATCAACATCTCCTTTTTCTCCTTGAAAAGAAATAGTCTCTTCCTCTTCCTTCAATTGTAAATCAGGATTAAATTTTTTAGATTTAATATCGTTCTGACAACTTGTTAGAGTGATGAAGATTAAAATTATAATAATAGGGAATTTTATAATACGCATAAATCAAAAAAAATTAAAATCCCAAAACTTTTAACAAACTTCCAGCCGGATCTCTTTTAATTTGAATAGTTTCAAATCTTTCTCTGTAAGATTGTATTTGTTTTAGTTCAGTTTCAGTAAGTTCATTCTTAAAATCAATAAATTCTATTCTTGAAAGTTCATTAAAATCGGCTTCAGTAATCACCCATTCATCATCATCATACTGACTTTGCGCCAATTCCACTTCATTTATAAATTCACTAAATCTATCCATATAATCTTTTTTAGGATCTGTACAAGAATAAAGGAAAAGAATAAAACATACATTTAGAATAACGAGAAACTTTTTCATATTTAATTTTTTAAGAATAATAATAAAAACGGTATGCGGAATATAAGCAAATAAATGCGAGTGCAAAAAATAAAATAGATATCCAGTTAAATTTCTTTTTTACACCTTTCTTAAATCTTTTATCCCTAACCTGAATAGTAGAAAAACCTTTAAATAAAAAAAATATTGATAAAAAAGCTAGAATTAATGTTATAATTATAAAAGCTGACATATAGAAGCTGATTTTAATTTTTTATACAAAGAAAGCCTTTTTATTAAAAATAACACATAAGAAAGGTTGTTTTATCTTTAAATTAGGCTTCTAACATAAACATATTGACAATTATCATTGGTTTTATTAGTTTTAATTTCTAAATTGCCGTATTATACGATAAAAAAATTGCAAATCGAATACATTTTTTTGACTAACCAAAATAACTTTTTAAATGACATTTAAATTATTCATTTCCCCTAGAAAAACTCTGCGTTTATTTTCTTTATTATTTTTAATTTTTGGAGTTTCCAGTTGTGGAACGGGTTCAGATGATTGCCCTGATAAATCAGTGGATGATATTGCAGAATCTAAAATTATCGAACAGTATCATTCAGCGTTTTTCCCGGATGAAATTGTTGCTAAAAGCAATGATAAAGTTGGGGTATTTGTTGATTTTAGTGATGGAATAACAAAGTATTGTTTAAGTAACGAAAACAATAAAAAAGTTTATAAAAAATTTTTCGCCAGTATTTCTAATTTAAATAATAGCACTGATTATTTTGAACTTAGTAACGATTCTTTAATACATTATCCTAAATCGAATATTGTAGATTATTTTCAGGGCAGTGGTTTTAAAACAGCTGATGGGAAATACAAGATGGGAGCGCCTATTGATAAAGCTATTAATAAGATTGTTGAAAGCGACAATGTGGGAGTATTAATTACTGATGGAGAATTATACGATAAAAAGATTGGTCAGGTAAGCAAAGAAATGTGGGCGAGTAAAGCATTTGCCAAATGGTTTAAAAAAGGAAATAAATTAGAGATAGTTTATACCGATTTTATTGAAAATAATAATGGAACGGACTATAAAAAACATATGTACATTATGTTTTTTATTCCAAATAATTCCGAAAATAAAATATTAGAAAATTATTTGGCAGATTTGAATTCGGCCAATCTTGATTATAAAACATTGTCTTTCTCAACCAATATATCGAATATGTATGTCAGAGAATATAAGAATGCTCAAACACCAGGGGCTGATAAATATATAGAGAATTATTCAGACTTGGAGGCATATTATCCATCTCCTGAAAGAGCTTTTGAATTTATTGATTTTTCATTAGCTCCTTTTAATATTAATGACGAGGGTTTGGTCTATTATTTAAGAGATGCGGGTGATGTGAACGGCAAGAAAAAGAATTACCCTTTACTTGATAAATTATTTTTTCATTTTGACACACTAAAAAACTACGATGTAAATAAAATAAAAATTGTTGTTCATGATGTTTATCAGGATTTTAATAATTTTAAAAGGAACTTATTAGCAAAACAGAATCCACCAAAATTGATAAAAAACTCAAAAGGGAAAGATAGTTTAACAGTTGACAATTATTTAGTTTTTGATTGCCTGACAACTATTGATGATGAGGATCCTTACGACATTATTAATAAGAGTCAACAAGATACGATTAACAGGTTTGAATCTATATTAACTAGTAATTTTGTATATCATAAAAAAACTTTTGATATTTCTGATCTTGGTGTTCAGGATTTTCTTTTTCTCGATCAAACTGCGGGAGAAGTAAACCAGGCTAATGACTCGGGTAAATATGAAATAGTTCTGAAATTTAATGACCAATTAAAGGAAGACACTAAGGGGCTTAATGTAAGCGATTCAAATCTATTTAGAGTAGATATTATTTTAGAAGAGGCTGTTGTTGAAAATATAGATGAGTCTGCTTTAACTTGGGATAAAATTGATAATTCAGGTAAAGATCAAGCGTTGTATATTTCATTAAAAAACACGATGAAAGATAATATCCCAAAAGGGGTAATTTATAGTTACTACCTCAAATTCGGAACGTTTAATCAATAATATTAATCACAAAACAAACAAAAATAAAGATGAAAAAATCAATTACTTTAATGTCACTTTTCGCATTATTCAATTTAACATTAGTATCTGCAGCTTCTAAAACTATTAATGTGAGAGATGTACCGGCTAAAATAACAGAAACTTATATAGTAGCAATAATTTTTATAGTGCTTTTTATTGCTATAGCTATGCTTATAGCGAATCTTATAAAATTTGAAGGAGGAACAAATCCAAAAGACCCGGGAAAAAGAAGAATGTGGTTTTGGGTTTTAGCAATTTTAGCTCCTATAACTTTTTTTCTTTATAATTTCATAATGGTTATCCCTAACGTAAAAACTGGTCCGGCTATGAATAAATTTTTTATACATGTTCCAATATCTTCAGTTCTTGTTTTGGTTGTTTATATTATTGTAGGGTTTGTTTTAGCTAAAATGATGAGTAGAGGAAAAATTGGAAACTGGTTTCCTTCAAAAAAATAAAAAATTAAATTATGGCGAGTACAGATAAATATTTTGTTATTGCAATTGGTGGGACAGGGATGAGATGCTTAGAGTCATTTACGCATATGTCTGCAATGGGTTTATTCGATTCAAAGGAAATTGATATTTTAACTTTGGATACAGATCAAACAAACGGTAACAAACAGAGAGTTGAAGAGCTTATAGGTCTTTATAATAGAATTAAAACAACACCCGGAAAAGCAGGGGGTTCACCAAATACTGATACTTTTTTTAGCGCAAAGTTAAATTTGTATCGTTTTTGGACGGATTACAATAATCCTGCTAGAACAAGATTTAAAAATATAACCAAACTAAACTCAGCAGATTCTGATAATAAATTATTGGCTGATTTGTTTTTGGAGGATAGTGTGCAAGATTTCAATTTAGCACACGGATATAGGGCTCAAACTCATCTGGGTTCTTATTTAATGTATCATGCCATAGTTGAAGCAGCTCGAAACCTGCAAACAGGAACGAATTTGAAATCTGAAGAAGAAGAATTCGGCTTGTTTTTTAACAAAATTTTTAAGGCAGGAGCCGACGCAAAAATATTTATTTTTGGATCTATTTTTGGTGGAACAGGAGCCTCCGCCATTCCTGTATTGCCCAAAGCTTTAAATGATGCCATTAAAATTCGTGATAAAAATATGAGTCTTCATAAAGACGCTAAATTTGGAGCGACATTATTGACAGAGTATTTTTCATTTAAAAAGCCCGATGCTGCTCAAAAGGCGAACAAAGATAATAGCATAATTGCAGATAGTTCCTTCTTTACATTAAACAGCCAAGCGGCTCTTCAATTCTATCAGGGAGATCCAACTGTACAAAGGACTTACAAAAAGATGTACCATATTGGCTGGCCCATTGAAACAGAAGATTTTTCTAAAGGTAAAAATGATAAAAAAACTGTTACAGGTGGTGGAGGCCAAAAAAATCCCTGTCATATAACAGAGTTTTTGTGTGCTTGTGCCGCTTTTGATTTTTTTAATAGTGATAAAGGGATGGATGTTGAAAAGGCTGAATATTTATATAAATCAGTACGTTATAAAAATGGGGTATTAGATTTTAATTTCAATGATTTTATTGGTGATGGAGATAATGGTAAATTATTTGCTCGAAAATTTGGCGCATTTGTTTCTTTTATGCATTTGGCACAGACAATAAACAAAGGTGCTCAAGGTGATAATGGAGTTCATGGATTTTTAAATAGGTTAGAATCGCAAAGTATATTAGATTATAAATCCATAGAAGAGCAATATACTCAGGATCTTAACAAATATCTTCAATATTTTGGGTATACAATTGATAACAATACATTTATTCCTGGTTGGTTGTATCAATTGAAAAGTACCATAAGTGGTAAATTTGTTTTGGATGACAAAGCATTTACTAGAAACCCTAGAGAGTTAGATAAATTTGATGCAGGAAAGATATTCTCAGAAAAAGATTATCATTGGGATACAACTTTATTTGGTAATTCTTATGATCCTTTCGTAAAAACACTTTTAGATAAAGATACCAAGCCGAAAGTTGAAGAACAAAAAGTTTCAAATACGAATGAGAAATTTTTGGCCCATGTATACAATGCAATCAAAAAATCTCAAAAAATTTAACTAATTTTTTAAAAAATTAATTATGTCATTAACATCACTTGTAATAAAATCTAAATCTAACCCGCCTGCTGCAGAGTATACTTGGGAGAAGATAGGAAATATAGAAACTTTTACTAAAGAAATAATTACGCCTGCCATTGGAGGTGAAAATGAAGGAGCAGGTAATGTTGGTTCAATAGTTTCTGGTGTTCCTACGATATTTGCCAGAGCAAATATGTTTAGAAATGCCATTGATAATGTGGTAGATAAGGATATGTCAGGAAGTGGTTTAATCCATTTTTATAAATACTTGATTGATGAGTGGAGAGGTTTAATTGCATGTATTGCTTTAAACCACGAAAAAATAGAAGTTAAAAGAATAAATCTGACTTATTCTGATGGGAAATCAACAGAAAACACTGAAAATTTGTATGAACCAAAAGGCTCTTTTGGAAACATGCTTTTTGAAAGAACTCCGCTTTGGTCAAATCCTAATGATGTAGATTCAACTCCTTATATTGACATTATTTTATTTACAAAATCTAATGGAAAACAAATTGTAGTTGGTGGTACAACGCCTGATAGTTTCTTTTTTACTTCTGTTGCTTATGATCTTGCAGGTGAGAATTCTACTTATGTAAAAGAGGAAAAAACTGAAGGAAAGGTTGTTGGTAAATTTACCGATCCTTTAAAACGATCCATAGATCCTCAGAGTCTGAATAAATTAAAAAGTTATGTAAATCATATTGTTAAAGGAACAAATAAATTCAAAGAATTCTTTAATAATGTAACCATTCCTTTTGAATTTGAGAATGTAATTGGAAATTTGACAACATGGGTTTCGGAAATGGACAAATATGCCCTAGATAAAGGGTATGCAGCACCGAAAAGTGAAGAAATACCTCAAGTGAGTAATTTTAAAGCTCCTTATAGTATTTTATTGAACTATTCTACAAATGTTGCAGGGTTTAATGGAGTCATTTATGCTGAGGGCGCTCCTGAAGATGCTGTTGAATTCAATCCAAATGAATTATTATTACCTGAAGACACAACTATTGCTTGTATAGATGATGATGGAAACCCTAATTATTTACAAAATAGGCCATTATTATTATTAAAGGCAGATGTTAAAGGTGAACCTAATGAATGCAGACATTTTATGTTGCCTTTATCACCAAAAGGAATAAAAGTTTTCGGAAATAGATTAAGTACTGTTCTGGGTATTAAGAAGAACGCAGCTGATATTAAAACTAGAATAACAGCCATATATGATCCAAATACATCAAATTTAACTGTAAAACTTAGTTTATTTTCTCAAACAAGTCCTTTAGGAGAAATTAAAAAAGTTTACAAAACTACGGAGGATGATATTTTTGGTAAGGATATCCTGTTATGGCCAAATTTTGTAAGTAAAAAGTGGGAGAAATATTTTTTGTATTCAGAAATGCCGCACAATAGTTCAAACTGGCAGGCTATTCCCTTTTGTGGAAACTTAAATTCACAAAATTTTGATATTATTATGAGTACTGATGATCCTGAACTTCCGGCGTTAATAGCAAAGGGCGGGAAAGAAACAGACTTGAAATCGGCGCATCTTAAAGTTGAACTGTCTAGGAATGTTGATGGCACAAATTATGAATATGAGATATTTGAAAGTAAAAATCCATTTAAAGGTTTTCAAATGTTACATCAAAACAAGTTGTGTGGTTATGCCGTGATTGAATATGGAAATACATTTAATGATTCTTTGCACGTCATAGATGATTTAGAAAATCTAAAAGAAGCCCACTTAGGAGTTGATTTTGGAAGCACTAATAGTGCAATTGCTTATAGAGTTGGTGATATTGGTGAGGTTGAAGGCTTTACTTTCAATAATAGAAGGGTTTCTCTTTTGGATACAGATGAGAAAGACAATACGATTAAACCTGCGGGTGAAGATGAAATATTTTTCTTTCAAAATGATGAGATAGAGAGTAATCAGATTAAATCGATCTTATCCTTACATGACACCAGAAGAATGAAAGATAGTAATGGGCAAGGTAATTTAACTGCGCTTGCCTCTGAATATGTTAAAGGTGGTTTTCCATGCTTTGAAAAAAACCTGCCTATTGAAGATAGGACTGATACAACTTATATTTTGAATTTTGGAGATGCTAAAGGCAGTATTGGTCAGTCTACATTAATACACAGCATGAAATGGTCTGGAAATGGAGCAAATCAAGAGATGGAAGAATCCTATAGAAAGGCATATTTAAGTTCTTTATTGTTACAAGTATATGCTGATCTTTTTGCTAAAAAATTATATCCTTCTTCTTTAAAATGGTCTTATCCTTCTGCAATGGGTGATAATTTAATAGGTTCATACAATCAGATTTGGAATGGATTGAAAGTTGTAAATCCATTGAGTGAAGGTCATGCTCTTACAATAAAGCAAGGGATGGGCAATCTTGTCTTTGATTCAGATGGAGATGGAGATACCTGGGGTAAATCTTCAAATGATGTTGACAATCAGGAAACTTCAAACAATTCAGATGATTCTGGATGGGGAAGTGTTTCGGACTCGGGAGATTGGGGAGCGTCAGAAAGCACAAAAACCCAACCTGAACAAAATTCAGGGGGATGGGGTGATGAAAAGCTAAAAATAGCTAAAACTGAAGATATACAGATTGATGATAATCCAATTACATTTGATTTTCAAGAGATTGATGATAATTTTGCAATGACAGAATCTTGTGCGGTTGCTAATTTCTTAGCTCAAAAAGGAGATATTAGTAAATCTCAAAATTCATTGACTATTTGCTTTGATATTGGAGGCAGCACAACGGATATCTTGGTATTGGGACAAATGATGGGGCCAACAGGGATGGGTTTATCTATGGTAAAACAGAGTTCTATTCGTTTTGCAGCCCAACGGGTTGCCCAAGCCACGAAATATTCTCCTAATTTCAAATCGGTATTGATAGAACTTTTAGACAAAAAAGGTATCAAACTGGAGGGTATTAATAAAGGAGCGAATAAATACACCGAAAATACGGCTCCTTATTATTTTGAGCAATTGGTAGATAGATTAACTGATCATGAATTTGATGAGTTTTACAAATTACTTGGAGCAAAGTGTAAGGAGATGGTTTCTGTAAATGTTTATATAACAGGTCTTATTGTTTATTATGCAGGCCAAATTGCTAAGAAAGTAAAGTTGGAGATTGACAAATCTCCTAATAAAACAAGTGGTTGGGGTAATCCTAAAATTCAAATACAATTTACGGGAAAAGGGTCTAGGATTATGGATTGGTTAAAAGCAATAAATCCGCAGGCTGATAAGAAGTATTATATGGATATGTTTATTAATGGGTTTGGTGGCATGGAGGCCGCTAAACAACATTTAGGAGGGCCTCCAATCTTTCAGAATAGAGCTAATGAAAATTCCGACGTGAAATATGAGGTAGCTAAAGGGTTGGCATCAACAACAGATAAGTTATACATTCCAAAAACTGATCAAAAACCACTTGAAGTAATAGGGGAAGATGGCTTTGAATTGATTTATTCATCAGGTCAAAGTACTAAACTTGATTCAGAGTCAACCATTAATGCTTTAATGATGGAAAGTATAGGAGCTAATTTCATGCTTAGACCAGAGAACAATCAAAAACCTTGTCCTAAGTTTATGCAATTCGCACATCTTTATTTCCAGTTGGCTACAAATTATTTTGGTTTGAAAGCTTCTCAACAAGATTTCATGAATGGATTTCAAAGTATGAATATTTCAGATTATATTCGACAAATGCCTGAATTTAAAATGGCACAGAGAAATACCAAAGGGTTTGATTTTGTAGCACCTATAATAATTTTGGAAGGTATGCAGTTTTTTGAAAATGTTATTTTAAAGAAAATTGCTCAGAAATAGATGAATTTTGATATTGTTATATATATAAGCAGAAATAGTTTGTCTTTTTATTTTAGTCAAAATAAAGGAGAATATAAGGTTTATGAGTTTGAAAATGAGCCATTAATACCTTTATACTTTTATTCCGAAGAGTCAGAGTTTAGTATTGGGCATTCTGCAAAACTAAAATTTCAAAGGTCATTTCCAAAAACGTATTTTGATTATTTTAAATTAATAAAAAATACTGATTCATCATTTAAATTTTTTAATACAGAAAAAAAATATAAGGATCTCCTGTTATTGGGTATAGAATATCTGATTAATCAATTCCTTAAAGAGATTCTGATGTCGTCTGATAGTATTGCAGATATTCGTGAAAAAATAAATTTAAACCTTGTTTTTGCAAGTGATATTATGCAAAATGAGATTAATTTTGTAGGGGAATTATTTATAGCAGCTAACTATAAGAACCTGAAGCTTTTCTACTATAATTATTTATTACTTAATTATTTAGATAAATACAGAAGGATTGGTGCGTATAAAGATGATCAGGGGAAAATTGGTGCATATAAGGGGTACCTTCTGATAGATGGTTTAGACAATAACCTTTACATTGATTTTTATAATGAGCTTAGTTCCAAAACACCTAAATTTAATAAAATAGGTAAAGACCTTGCGAATGATCCAAAAAATAAAATTATTGCCAAAATGCTCTTTGATGCGGCTGTACTTAGATCAGGTTCTTTAGTAAAAGAGAAAAATGAGTTAAACAGGTTACTTCCTTTAGCAAAGAAGTATAGCAATACAACTAAATCAGAACCACTCATTACGGTTGAACTTTCTGATGGTAGCATAGAAAGAATTAGACTTAAGATGAGAAAAGTAAATGAGATACTATCTTATGAATCTAATTTCACCAAAGATTTCGATGCGGTGAAAGAGAGTGAACAAAAAGCGAAGGTTGCAAATTTAGATTTACTCATAGTAATAAATAAATCAATTACTTCCTTAAATTTTCTTGATAAAATAAAATCTCATTATAATAACGTTTATCATTTTAATGAAGAAATTGAAGAAGTATTTGAATTATTTATTTCATCACCGGATGTAATAAGTTTTGGAGATTTTCTAAATACAAAATCACATATTAAATCTTCACCCAATTTTACAACTAAGTTACCTGATCGTACCGAATCACTAAATCCTTTAAAGACAGAGGATAAAAATAAGGAGAACCCTTCTGCATCAAAACAAATTAATACTCCTGTTGGGAGTCCCCCTCCTATTACTGTAACACCAAAACCATCAGCTCCAAAACCGGTAGCTCCAAAACCATCAGCTCCAAAACCACCTCCACCGCCGCCTCCAATGAGAACCGGTGGCTATAAAACACCAAAACCGGCAGCTCCAAAACCGGCAGCTCCAAAACCGGTAGCTCCAAAATCAGCTCCAAAACCACCTCCACCGCCGCCTCCAATGAGAACCGGTGGCTATAAAACAGCAAAACCGGTAGCTCCAAAACCTCCTCCTCCTCCACCAATGAGGTCAAAAGGAAATAAAATATCAGAAACTAATGGGATTTCAGGCCCAAAGCCAACTCCTACGCCTCCGCCAAGGTCAAATAACAAAAAGAAGAAATGAAACTGATTTTTCCGGCTAAAAGGAAACTCTAAAATAAATGATTAAGAGGAGAAAATTTAAATTTTAAAAAGTAAAAACAATAAGATTAAATATAATTCTAATTTAAGAAATAAAATTATGAGTATAAATTTAGTAAAGAGTCAATCAATTGACTTAACAAAAAAAAATCCAGGTTTGAATAATCTCCATATTGGATTAGGTTGGGATGCAAATGATTTGAATGGGAATGAAATTGATTGTGATGTTTCGGTATTTATGTTAAATGAAAATAATAAAATACCAGGTGATGGATATTTTATTTTTTACAACAATTTAAAAAGTAGCGACGGTTCAATTATTCATCAAGGTGATAACAGAACAGGTGAAGGCGATGGTGATGATGAAGAGGTAAAAATGGATCTTAGTAAAGTTGATTCAGGGGTTCTTCAAATGATTTTTGTAGTGACCATACATGAAGCAGATTCAAATAATCAAGATTTTTCAATGGTTAAAAATGCATTTGTCCGAGTTCTCGATGATGCCAATGGTAAGGAATTATGCAGGTATAATTTAACAGAGAATTTTACAGGCTCTGATTCTGTGCAAATTGGAAGAGTATATAATTATGAGAATGCATGGCATTTTGAGGCTATGGGTGATGGGTTTTCAGGTGGTTTAGGAACATTATTATCAATGTACAATTAATATTAATTTTAAAATAATTTAGTTATGAGTGGATTTAATTTATCAAAAGGGAGTTCGTTTAATTTATCAAAAGCAGCGCCAGGTTTAAAAATTGCAGGTGTAGGATTAGGCTGGGATGCCAATGAAGATCAAGGTGGGCCTATTTTTGACCTTGATGTATCAGCATTTTTATTAGGGGAAAATGGTCAAATTCCCGAAATGACTGATTTAGTATTTTATGGGTCAGAATTAACTACAAAATATGAAGGTGAAGATGATGAAAGGCCTTATTCTACAGACGGGTCAGTTCTTGGAGCTATTGATGAAATTGGTGGAGGTGAAGGTGAAGATGATGGTGATGATGATGGTGATGAGGAAGATATGAGAATTTATTTTGATCGTGTATCTGATCATATTAAAGAAATTTTAGTAGTTGTAACCATTACTAAATATCCTAATGATGAATTAAAAGACAAAAGAACTTTAGATCTTGATTTTAGTAAGGTTGGAGGTTGTTATGTTAGGGTATGGGATGAATCAACCTCTAAAGAATTATGCCGATACACCTTAAGTGAATCTTTCGGTAAAGAAGATGCAGTTGAATTTGGAAAATTTGTTAGGGATGCTTCTGGCGAATGGAACTTTACAGCCATTGGACAAGGCTATGAAGGAGGTCTTTCTAAATTTATTTCAAAATTTGCAAAAAGATTTTAATTATGGATAAAAAAAAATTGAATTTATCTAAAGGGAAATCACCTTCTCCAGAAAAAAAAGAGTCTTTTAATATTGCAAAAGGAGGTAGTTCTTCTAATTCTGAAAATAAAGACTCATTTAACTTAGAAAAAGGAGATTCATCTCCTTCTCTAGAAAAGAAAGGGTCTTTTAATATAGAAAAGGGTGATTCATCCTCTATAGAAAAAAAGGAGTCCAGTAATATTTCAAAGGGAGGCACTTCTTCTCCTGTTTTAGAAACGGAAATAAAAAGTCCCCATGATAAGGGTCCTTCTGACAAGTTGAAATCTGAAAAGAGCAGAGCAAAGCCTGTCTTGTTAATTATTGGATTAGCCATAGTAGCCTTAGTGGTTTATATGCTATTCCCTTTTAATGAATCCAAGGAGACTGATACAACAATTACTGATAATCCACCCGTTGAAAGTATTAAACTTGTAGATTCGGATAATGATGGAATTTCTGATATTAAAGAAAAAGAATTAGGAACTGATATCAATAAATCTGACAGTGATGGTGATGGTCAGCCTGATGGAGCTGAAGTTGCTTCTGGCTCTGATCCTCTGGTTGCAAGCAGTACTTATGTTGATTCAGATAATGACGGATTAAGTGATGCTTATGAGAATGCAAACAATTTAAATTCCACTGATCCTTCTGATGGTATTGTTGATACTGATGGAGATGGCCTGTCCAATTTTAAGGAGATGGTTGCAGGGACTGATATTAATAAATCTGACAGTGATGGAGATGGTCAGCCTGATGGAGCCGAAGTTGCTTCTGGCTCTGATCCTATAGTTGCAAGCAGTACTTATGTTGATTCAGATAATGACGGATTAAGTGATGCTTATGAGAATGCAAACAATTTGAATTCCACTGATCCTTCTGATGGTATTGTTGATACTGATGGAGATGGCCTATCCAATTTTAAGGAGATGGTTGCAGGTACTGATATTAATAAATCTGACAGTGATGGAGATGGTCAGCCTGATGGAGCCGAAGTTGCTTCTGGCTCTGATCCTATAGTTGCGAGCAGTACTTTTAAAGAGGTTACTTCTGATATTAAAGAAGAGGGAGCAGTGACAGAAATTAAATCAACTACTTCTGATAATAACGCAGAACCTAATAATCAACAAGTTGTTTCAGGAACTTCTTCCGGATTAAATGCCACATCTATTCTTTCAAAAACAAACGATGATATCTATTATTTTAAAATTGGTAGTGATTATATTAATCCCACTAATGAAGTATTGAATAAATTAGTGTCTGAATTGGGTGCAAGTAAGAATATTAGCATCACTTTGGTTGGCCATACTGATAATAGCGGATCTGAGGATTTGAACATGAGACTTTCTAAATCTAGAGCTGATAAAGTTGCAGCATTTTTAATTGCCAAAGGGATCTCCTCTTCTAGAATCAACGTTGAGGCTAAAGGAGAAACTTTTCCTAAATATGATAATAATTCGGAGGAACGTTATAAGAATAGACGTGTAGAGTTCATTAAAACTAATTAATTTTTTTAATATTAATAGTGGACAATTAAAACAGGGCTAGTATTATGATTCAATCTCAACATGTCATTTATTTAAAATAATGTATTTGACATGTTGAGATTATTACAAATAAAAAAAATTAATTAAAAATATAATAAACTATGATTGAAGCTATTTTTAATAACTGGATAGGTGGTATAACTATAATGATAATTATGTCAATCATTATAGCAAAAGCATGTGACGTTTTTGAGTTAGCAGCTGATTACTTAGGGCGAAATATGAACGACGGAGTAAAAGGTGCTACAATAAATGCAATTGGTTCTTCTATGCCCGAAATGTTAACAACGGTATTCTTTTTAATTTTCTATTCCGGCTCTGACATTGGAACGGGTTTTGCCGCTTCTGTGGGAGGAGATGCGGGTTCTGCTATCTTTAATAGTATAGTTATTCCAATGCTTGTTGTAGGGATGGTACTATTTACTGTTGTAGGAGTAAAAGGAGTTAAAGTTGCTAAGAAAGTAATTCTAAGAGATGGTTTGTTTTTGATAACCGCAGAAATTCTCTTACTTATATTATTATCAAGTGATTATATTACACAGTGGCATGGATGGACATTTACAATTCTCTATGCAATCTACTTAACATACACTTTAAAGTCAATGAATAAAGATGAAATAGAAGGTGTAGAAGGTGAAGGAGGTGTGGAAGGTGAAGGAGATGATGATGATGATGATGAGCCAGAAACTTGGTACGAAAAATACCTCTTAAATAAGAACGGTGGTAAAACAGGCAGGGCTTGGCTATTGTTAATTATAGGAACTATTTTCATAGCTATAGGGTCTGCTGGTTTAGTAAAAGGTACAGAATTTATTGCAACAGACTGGAACATTAACCCACTGTTTATTGCATTTATATTAGTTGCTGCTGCAAGTAGTATTCCAGATACAATTATTTCCTTGAAAGATGCAAAAAAAGGAAATTATGATGATGCATTATCAAATGTTTTAGGGTCAAATATATTTGATATTACAATAAGTATGGGATTACCTTTGGCAATTTATTTAATGATTACAGGTGAGCCAATTTATTTTAAAGAAGCAGGAGCGACATTAATTGATGTTAGGATAATGTTACTAGTGGTAACAATTATTACGATGCTTGTATTTTATTTGAGTAAGCAATTAAAATGGAAACAGGTGTTCATTCTTGGTGTGCTTTATATATTTTTCATAGTTTATTCTCTTTCTGCAGGAGCTCATTTAGAAGGGATACAAGACAATGCCTTTGCTGATACAGCAGGAGCTTTTTTAGAATTCCTGAATAAACCAGGGGGAGTTTCTGAAACGTTACGTAACATTGCTAATAGTATCACTGGAAATTGGCATTAAGTAATATTTTAACCATATTTAGAAAATAGTTTTATCAAAAGGTAAAGCTATTTTCTAAGTAATTTAGTAAGAGTATAATTTCAGTAAAAAATAAGTAATTTTTAAGAAGTTTTTTAGGGAAATATAACAGGATTTACATCAATAGAAATAATCAGCAATTTGAACTTATATCTCCAATACTGTTCAATAATATGTGATCTAAGAGTAAACATTATAGTTAGATGGTGCATATAGTCAATTAAATTCATCACAAATAAAAACTGTAGGTTATTTTCTGAAAAAATCACTACTAAAAACCAAAACTCCACATAATGGTGGTGTATGGTATACCAAGAAATTTAGACAGTTTAAAAGTAGACATAAATAACTTTAAACTTTAAATTATGAAAAAAGAAAGGTTTAGTATTATTCTTTTAGGGTATTTTTTAATTACAAATTCAATTCTCTTTATCTTAATACTTTTTGCTTTAGGTGATTACTGGAAGATTAATGGGTCTTTAATATTGCCTTCTATGATATTATTTTCCGTTTTTTTAGTTTTACTTAATTCTTATGTTTTTGTAATATTATCAACTTATTTAAATTTACCTAAAAAGTTTGATTCAATTAAAAATAAGATAGCATCTGAAAAATATAATGATGTAGATGCTTTTCAAAAAGATGTTGCTTCACTTTTAATTGAAGCTTTTCAAGCACCTGGAGCTAATATTATCGGAGGAGTGTTTCATTTGAGTAATTCCAGTAAATTAGTGATAAATATGAAATCGATTGTTCCTGAAAGTATAATTATTTCAAATACTGTGCATACCTTCAAAACAAAAATAAAAAATGATTCATTATTTATTCCGGTCATTTTTGAAGGAAAGAATCTTGGATATATAACCTTGATGTTTTCCAGTGTTTGCATGCCTTATACTAAAATTATGTTACTTGATTTTGTCGAGTATTATCTAGATGATCAATTAATGATTCTGCTGTTGTTATTAAGAAATAATACAAATAATTAATAGTAGTAATTTTGGTTTGTTAAAATAATAACAATTTTATTTTTTACCAATACCATTGTCCTATAAAAACACCCTTGAAAATTTTTTTCCTCAAGGGTGTTCACTATTTAGTTTATTAAATTATTGACAAGTCTGATCCGTTTGCCTAAAGCAAATAATACTACAATAATTTATTTAATTTATCAGGGAATGCACTTACTGAAGACTTTAAATGATTTAACAATTTTTTTTCAATATCATCTATTTTTCCATCACCCTGAATTTTGTCAAACAAATATTTGGCTTCATCTTCATCAATCTCTCCGTTTGAGGCATCATCGTCTAATACGAAACTAGAAATTGCTTTTATAAATAGGGTTTCCCATGATTTATCATTTGATTTGCCGGAAACGGCATCATTAAGTTCAAATAGAAAGTCGGCCTCTTCTTGATCAATTTTTCCATCTTGGTAGATTATGGCTTCAATTTCTTTTACTTCATTGGCATCTATAATGCCATCTTCTAAAATTTCTTTTTTTAATACTTTTAATGATTTCATATTTTTATATTTAATTTATCTAAAAATACTAAATATTTTTCAACCCGAAGGAGGAATTAAACTAAATAATTATGGATTTTGGGTGCGTTTAATTTACTTTAAATATTAGCTGAAGCTATCTGCCTTTCTAGAAGTATGAAAGTCAATTAATTCACTAATTTATTATAGTTTTTTATGAAATAGATTAGCATTCCATAGTTCGCTAAATTTAAGATATTCACAATTATTTTATCATTTCTAATAAAAAAACACAGTTTGGAATATTTTCAATTTGATTTTTGTAAGATATTATCATCTTGTGTTTTTTTAAGATACATACTTTTTAAATTTATAAATGGTAAATTTGGATAAATAAAATTGCTAAATGGAAAATAACATGAAGTTTGTTAATAATATAAATGTTACTAAAAGCATTAGAATTTTAATCATTTTAACGATTTCTGTTTTTTTTTATAGTAACTCTTACTGCCAGAGCAAAGATTCCATTATAGGCAAAGTGATAGGAATTTCTGATGGAGATACTTTCAGTTTACTTTTAGAAAAAGATAATTTTGAAATTAGAGTCCGTTTAAATGATATTGATTGTCCTGAAAAAAAGCAACCCTATTCGCAAAAGTCAAAGAAAAAATTATCTGATCTTATTTTTGGCAGACAGTGTAAAGTTTATTATTCTAAAAAAGATGGTTATGGGAGGGTACTTGGAACTGTTTTTGTTAATAATGTTAATATAAATGAAGAGATGGTTAGATCTGGTTTTGCTTGGCATTTCAAAAAGTATTCAGACAGTAAAATATTTAGTGATTTAGAAATAAAAGCAAGAAAACTAAAATTGGGATTGTGGCAAGATCCAAACCCTATTTCCCCTTGGGAATGGAGAAAGTTAAAGAAAAATAAAAAAATATAATTATGAAAAAAATACTTTTTCTTCTTCTTATTACTTTGTTCTCTTTTCAATTAAAAGCCCAAAAAATTTATTCGGTAAAATATGAATCACAAGCTGATATTAAATTATTTGTAGTTGAATATGAATCTAGGGCAGATTTGCTGGTGTTCAAGGAAAAATATGAGTCTAGGGCCAAAGGAAATGAAGGATTATGGTATTTTGTTGAGTATGAATCTCGGGCAGACAAGAATATCTATTTTGTAGATTATGAAAGCCAGTCAGATCTTAAAATTTTCTTTGTGAAATATGAATCAAGAGCTGGGTGGAAAAACTCATCTAAAAAATACTTATTATACTGATTTTCTTTGTTCAATTCAAAAGGTATATTTAACAGAGTTGCCATTACCGATTTCTTATCATCAATTAAGCTGGCTTTACCCCTGTTTTAGAATGTAAATTTCGTTGCAAATAAAATAGTAAGTGTGTTGAAATTTTAAGATGAGTACTGTGTAGACTATGGAAAATATTTTAACCAATTAATTTTGTTATTTATAAAATTTCTCCAAGTTCAAGTTTAAAGATATTAATCATAGACTTCTTCATTTAGTTTGTCAAATTCTTTTTCAGATAGAATTTTCATTAAATCAAGCTCTATTTGGTTATGGTGATCTTCAAAATAAGATTTTATCAGTCCAATGTTTTTAGCGTAATAGGTAACGTACATTTCATCAACATCTTCTGAGTTTATTTCACCGAGGTCATAAATACACATTACTTCATATTCAATTCCATTTAATGTCAATTTTTCAAACCCTCGATTTATTCTACGTTTTTCATAAACTTCGGTAGTATAACGACCTTTATATTTCACCGTATAGTTATATTCTTCTCCCTTCTTCCATTTGCAAACGTTTTTATCAAGGATAATTGCCTTCACAGGAATTAATACGCCGTCATCATTTCTTTCATATGTGTTAAATTCTATAAGCTCAATTCCCTTCCTGGTAATTTTTTCTTTAATGGATTTATTAATTTCCCCGCCTGAGTAGTATTCTGTAAAAAGGATATTTCTTTTTTGATTTATACTAAACTTCCTATATTCATGATTTAATTGATCCTTTCTATCAACGTAAACGTAAACTTTTGGTTCTTTGATAGAGTTAATAGGAAAATAATACTTTTTAAAATTTTTCTGACTAGTACAACTTGTAATTAGGAGATTTAATAATAGTAATAAAATTAATTTTTTCATTGGTAATTTTTTTATTGATTAGTTAGAATTTTCCTCGATTAAAATTTATTATTATTAATTAATGGTGATTAAATCGTAGCATTTTTTTTTAAAATCAATTACTTTAAATATAATAATTAATAATAAATATAGTGTTGTAAAAACAAAAACATGGCTACGGATAAATAATTAAACCAATTCCCGTGCTAATTTTTCCTTTAAAGAGTTGCCACATACCCGATACAGTGAGTATTCCAGTAATTAGAGAGAAAAAATAAGACGGCCTACCACTTTCTATGAAAGCTCCAACCATAAAAGGGTGTATAAAAAAAGTATTGACTCCTAATGCCAAAATCATAGTACTTGGTTATGGTGGGTTTGCATTAAAGAATGTACCAGAAGATATTTTACAGAAATACGAAGTTTTTGGAATTGAACAAACAACTTCAGGTATTCGTTTGCAAAATACTTTTAAAAAATTCCCAGTAATTCCTGTTGCTTCTTCTGCAGCCAAAACAATTATTGAACCACCTATTGTAAGTGAAGCAGTAAATATACAACTATGAGATGTTATTAAGAAGTTAAGTCCTAGAACACTTGAAATAATTGGTTATGGAAATATAGGTAAAGCAATTGCAAAAGAATTTTGTAATGAATATGCGATTACAATATTTGACAGTCATAATATTCCAAAAAGCACCTTAAATGAAAAATTAAATTTTTCTAATAGTATAGAAGATTTATATAAAAAGTCAGATATCATTATTGGCGCAACAGGTAAAGATATTTCAGATATTAATTGGTTAATGGATTCCAATGATGATAAGAAATTAATAAGTGTTTCTTCAGGTAATATTGAATTTAATAAGTTGATAAGAAATTGCACGCCCTATTTAATTGATAAACTTGAATCTTCTTTGCAAGATTTGAAATTAAAAATGGTTAATGGGCATTCATTAAATATTTTGCGAGGAGGTTTGGTAGCTAACTTTACTGGCAAACCTGATTCCAGTCTGGGGCATATTATCCAAATGACAAGAGCTTTATTATTTTCAGCGATAATACAGATAGTGGGTAATTCAAAAGTGTTAGAAAAGTGTGTTGGAGCAGTTTCATTATCTGTTAGTCTTCAGAATGAAGTGGTTAATCTGTGGTTTGAAGATCAGCCGAATCGTAAAATGGATTATGGAAAAGAAATACATACTAAATATAAAGTTGTAATATAGCATTCGTAAATTAAACTAAATATTTTTTTTTAAACTTTTAATATTAAATTATTGTGGAAGGTTTCATTATATTGGCTGTTGTTATTGTTGCAATCGTATTAGTTGTATCAGGAGATCGAGGGTTTTCAAATAGTAGTCGAGAAGTAGAGAAAGCTACAAAGAGAAATAGGGAGATGGAATATTTTGAAAAAAAATGGCAAGATATTGTTGATTTATTCGAATCTGATAATGAGAATGATTGGAGAATGGCAATTATTGAGGCAGATATTCTCATTAATAATATTATGACATTTTCTGGAGTTTCCGGTAATAACCATATAGAAAAAATAAATAGTTTATCATCCAAGAAGTTAAATAAAGAGACACTCTACTCACTTCATAGAATTAGAAATCGTGTAGCACATCAAGGCATCGGATTCCCTCTTGACAGAGATAAAGTGGATAAAATAAAAGAATCTTTTGAAAACGCTATATTGAGATATAATGATTAAAAAATAAAATGAAATAGCCGCTAAATATATAATATTAAACTCTTCATCTTAATTAAATCAACTTTATTTTTTAGGTCATTAAATATTAATATCTAAAATTTTATTTGTTCAAGACTTTTTGAAGTTTTATTACGTAAAGCTAATTGTTTAGAAAAATTAACTTTTTTAGAAAAATTATCTATTGTTTTTAATACAAAATTTTGATGAATCTTAATGCATTTTCCTATAATATGATTAGGAATATTAGAATTATAATAAATGTAAATACTTTTATAAATACCAATTGCTTTTCCAAAAAACCATGTATATTCTTCATATACTTTCTTCGTTTCATGATTCTCAAATTTCCAATTAATTATTGGTGAATCATTTGTTTCTTGATATTCTTCTGAAATTTTTGCTTCAGCAAAAACATGAAGCTTACCAGTATATCTATAGAGAGAATAATAATCCAATTTTTTCATTAATTCAATATTTTTTTTTAGATCATCTAATAGAGTTTTTTTATCAAATAAAATCATTCCAGGCAATAAGTCTATATTTAGTTTATCTAATATTTTTATGACAGGTATTAAACTATTTAATGTATTACTTCTACCATACCTTTTTAAAACAGAGTAAGTTATATTTTCAATTCCTAAAAAAACATGACTAAGCCCAACCTTTTTAAGTAAATTTAAAATTTCCTCGTTACAATTTTCTAATCTTAGATCTATAGAAAAAGTTATTGCAAAATTCTTTTTCGAAAGTTTATCACAAAAATCAAGAATCCATTTTCTGTCTTCATTAGATCCATTAAAGAAGATTTCATCAGCAAATGCAATTCTACTAACCTTATATTTGTCTACTAATTCTTGTATTTCATTACACACATCATGTGTTGATCTTCTGTTTTTTTTAATGTGAAATTTATTATGAAAGAATGAACTAAATAGACAATATTTACATAGATATTGGCATCCATACCCTGTTCTTACAACAGTAGTAAACCCTTTTTTTAATAACAAATCAACATATTTTCGATTGGGGTAATTCTCAAAAGTATAAGCTTCAGTTATTTTTAAATTTGAATTAATGAAAACTTCATCATTTTCTTGCCAAATTAAGTCAG
>Ga0314774_1000522_pt1 | contig 30217 bp, 25 predicted proteins | sample MetaGCBIA2018_FD_204515 | JGI IMG/M metagenome (GOLD analysis project Ga0314774, IMG submission 204515) | Cryopeg brine microbial communities from Beaufort Sea near Barrow, Alaska, United States - CBIA 2018 | ecosystem: Environmental > Aquatic > Marine > Coastal | place: USA: Alaska | collected...
CCGCAGGCTGCGAAATAAATAATTGCTCGGCAGCTTTTGTGAAACTTAAATGTTTAGCAACAATTTTGAATATATGTAACTTGGTTTTCATTGGGTTGTACTAGCCATTAAATTTATACGGTTTGGGTAGCTGATTTTTCATTTACAGGTTTCATTAAACATTTCGCTAATTTAACAAATTCAGAACAATCAACAGAGAGTTTATATGTATCTGCACCTTGATATGCCAAAGAAGCACCTAAATGCCCATTGTACAACAATCCAAAAAGTGCAGCAGCTAACGAACCAAAGCCAATCGGTTTGATGACCTTGGACAAATTTGAGGTATTAAATTGAGACAGGATTTTAAGATCTAATGCTCCTGAAGAAACAATCAACTTAGTATAGGCCCATCAAATTTTTCTTACTTCAATAGTATATGTCAATTCCCCTGTGTAAATGGCAATCTAACCACTTAACACTCCAAAACCCAAAATTACATAAACCATCTGTTTTATAAAAGATGACAGGGCTTGTTTTAACAACTAAACATATGAAAGCGCCCACAGAAGACAAAAGCAACTTGGCTATTGGTATTTGTATGGAAAGTGGATGCCATACTTCTTCTCTCCATATTGAAGGTATTTCTGAAATCATTAGTTTTTATTACTCTAGAATTTTCACAGAAATAGGAACGTTTTTATTTCCTTTTTTTTCTACAGTAATTTCAACTTTTCCGTTTCCTTTTAGTGAATCAAAGGATGAAATTTCTCCATCATTTGTCATCACTTTAGTTTCCTCTGTAAAATACAAGTCGATTAGTTTGTCATCAGATGTTCTTACACCTTTTGATTCTACTTTGATTTTTCAAATGTTTTTTCTGGTAGGGGGATTACTGCCAACGGTAATCTGTCTGAAAAACCTAAGTATACTAGCACTTAGGAGCTTAAATAGTCTTTTTAAAATTGAGATTAGAGCATATGTCAAGGTTTGCGGGTTCAATTGGGTTCATTGACATTATAATGTTTTTATCGGTCCATATTATGGCCAGTAAACCATAGTGGTTAAAGATAAAACAGTCCAATCCCAATAAGGAACAGTCCAGCAATGAACTGGATTATTTAACATAAACTAGCATAAAAAAGCCCCCCTACCTGAGGGGTAAAAAAGGGCTTTTTTATGCTAGTTTGCTAGATTTTGTGTTCTGTACATTCTTTAAGTCATCCATTGTTCATATTCAACTATTACTGTCCAAACTCCGTAAACATTTTTTAGAAAACATTTATGTCCAAATGCACTACCATTAAATTTCCAATAAGTCACGGAAACAACACAGTTTTCGTAATTATCGTCAAAAATAGGTTCACTAACTGAAATTATATTTTGTCTTATTTTCGTTTTTTTAAATATTAGTTCAGCGTCATTTTTAGTCAAACACTTTTTACTTTTAATCAAATCAGAACCATAATTTAAACTGTTTATTAATTCTGAATTCCAGGTTCCGTCAGTACTTTTCACTCCATTTTGTTCAATTTCTTTTAAGGTGTTCTCAGGTACTTCTAGTCCAATTTTTTCTTTAAAATCCTTTAGATCAAAAAAGGTTTTTGATTTTTCACATTGAATAAATATCCCTGTTATTCCTTTTTCAATTTCGTGGTTAATTATTTTTCTGAAAATGTCAGTTTCTGGGTTGCCTTGTGAAAAACTCAAAGTTGAAATAAATATTAAAAATATAGTTAAAGTTCGATTCATCAGTATTGTACACAACTCGTTATATAAATACCAATGTACCCTTTTAACCCAAATTGCTACGGGAGAAATGCATGTTTTTGTATTCTTTATCGTTTTTCGCAAGCAATTCCAAGGTCAAAGTAATATCTCTTTTACGTACGAATTGTAAAAATTGGTCGCTGCCATCTGCTGTGGTCTTAAAACCTGTTCTGCCCCGGTGAAACTCAAACTTTGATATTCCTTATCATTTAATGCCGTTAAGTAGACCTTTCCGGTATAATTTTCCCTTTTCAAAGCCTTTGTCAGTTGTTTTGACAGTCGGTAATCCGGAACTGTATTTATAATTAATTTGGTGTCCTGGAAGGGGATATGTCCAAGTAATTCCGGGTCCTCAATATCCCCGTAAACAATATCCTTTCCTTTTAGCCGATATCTTTTTATAACCGAAGGATCAAAATCAATTCCCAGGTAATTGATCTCAGGATGTTCGTCGAGCATTTCAGACAGCCTTGTCCCAAACCTTCCCATTCCTATAATTATTAGCTCATATTTTTTTATTTTGACCGATTTTATCCCGTTTTCCCTGAATGGTATTTTGCGCTGAAAGATACTCAGGGCAGGGGAGAGGAATTCGTAAATTTGATGTGAGTACAATATTAAATATGTGGAAAGTCCGATGGTGATCAAACCTACCAGAGTGATCAATCCTACCACTTCCTCTGTAATATGCCCAACGGCAAGTCCTAAAGCGGCAAAAATCAATGAAAACTCGCTTATTTGCGCGACAGTTAAACCCGCGAGGAATGAAGTTCGTTTCCTGTAGCCCATAATTCCCATAATAATTAAAACAATTATGGGATTGCCTATCAATACAAAAGCAGAAAATATCAATGCCGGGAAAACCTGGCTTCCAAGATGGGATAGATCGATATCGGCTCCCAGGTTGACAAAGAAAAATAACAGTAAAAAATCCCTTAGACTTGTCAAACGGCTACTTATCACATCTTTGAATTCCGAGGAAGCCAGGCTCACCCCCGCCAGGAAAGCCCCCACAGCACCACTAAATCCTGTGAGCTCCCCAACTGTTGCCAGGGAAACCGCCCAGGCAATTGCAAAAAGCGTGAGCAATTCTTTGGATCTTGCCAAAAAAGCACTGATCCCCGGGATGATCCATTTCATCGCAATTAATGCAAAAGCCAGTAAACCTGTACCCGAAATCAGGGTTTTGATAAGATTCCCGGCCATAGAGGTATTCCCACCTTTTCCAAGGGCAGAGATCACGATCATTACCAGGATGACCAAAATATCCTGAACGATCAAAAAACCAATGGCAATTTGACCGTGCAGGGAATCAATCTCTTTTTTGTCTGACAGGAGTTTTACAATAATTATGGTGCTTGAAAATGTCAGGGCAACGGCGATGTAAAAACTGTGCAAGGAAGAAAATCCTAAAGCCAGCCCGATAAAATAGCCAAACAGGGAAGTGAACAGCACCTGGCCCAAACCTGTCATCAACGCTATTTTCCCCACAGATTTGATGATGCGGATATCCAGTTTTAGCCCTACTATAAAAAGCAATACGGAAATACCAATTTCAGCCAACAAATTGAAATTGTCTTTTGATTTGACAAGATCCAAAACAGAGGGCCCAGCAAGTATCCCCAAGACAATAAACATAACAATAAGGGGCTGTTTGAGCAATTGGCCAATAGCTCCCAATAAGGCCGCAAGTGCTAGAATAAGTGTAAATTCATAAAATGGATTATCTGTAATTAAAGAGACCCAGTTCATTTTGAGAGTACTATTAAGGGAATTGAGTTGCTGTAAACCAGGTCATTGATCAGGAGTTTTTTGAACAACTTGTCTGAAATTGTGCGTGAACCTTGCTGAACAACTAAAAAGGCATCCGTATGAACCGCCATATAATCGGTAATTTCTGTAAAAGCATCTTTCCCCTTGAAAGGATTCATCATGGCATGGTATTCAGAATACATCAATGTAAGATCAAGCAGGTATTTTATGGATTCATCCTCCTCATCATTTTCGGTTATAATGGTGATAAACTCAATTTTTTTGATCTGTTCAGATAAATTGGACAGCAGGATATTGAATTGAGCAATGTTGATCGGGAATTTATGGTATACCGCTACAATTAATTTTTGCGGAATAAAAATCTCTTTTTGAATTGGGATTGCCACGGTCAATAATTCAGAATCCTCTATAACTTTTAGTGCAGTACTACCTATAAAAATTTTCTTTAGGAGTCCTTTTCCTCGCAATCCCACAAATATCCAGTCAAAATAATACTCGTTTTTAAGGTCCTCAAGAATTTCTAAAACCGGTTTTTCGCTCACCAGGAATTCCCCATCCCTGAAAAAGTATTTTTTTGTAAGTGCTTTCAATTGGTCCTGAGCCTCCTCCTTCTCTACCTCAATTATTTGTTTTTTTATGTCCTCATCCGCCAAAGTGGGTGAAAGACCGGGTACCTTATGTACAAAAACAATAGTAGAATCTATTATCCTTGAGAATTCTGAAGAGAATTTTATTAAAGTCTCCGAATTGTCAGAGAAGTCAATTAGCGTGATGATTCTGTTTTTCCGGGTCATTTTCAATAAGATTTGTATCCGTATAATATCTGTTTTGGCCTGCAACCAATGATCTTTGGCAGGTATGGGGGAGGAATATGAAACCCGGGGGAATAGAATTTTAATTTATACTCTAAAATAACGAATTTTAACGAATTTTCAGCGCTTTGGTTTCAGTGATATTTGGTTTGTTTATATTTTTTCAGTCGATATTATTAAGAGTGTTCTACGATCTCCTTAATTTTTTCCAATACTGCTTTCCATCCCAGCAGGCTATGTGACTGCGCCTGTTCGTTGGCAAATCCCTGCTGTTTCAATTTCAGGATGGAGCTGTTTTTATGAGATGAAATCTCCAAAGTTACTTCAGAGTAATTCGCTTTCTTGTCTTCTAAACCGGAAAACCCACTCCAGTATTCATAACGGAACAATTTATTGGGAACAATATCAAGAATGAGACCTTTGTCCTGATATGGTTTTCCCTCCCATGCGCCCTGAAAAATGATCGGGCTACCAGACTTCCATTCTGAAATGGCTTCTGTGCCGTACAAATATTGTTTGATTTTTACCGGATTTATCAATGCATCCCAAATTTTTTCCGCACTTGCGTCAATTTCAATTTGTTGTTCTACTTTCAGATTCTTTTTCATTGCTGTAATTTTTTTATTTGTTGATCAATATCCAGTATTCTAAAAAGTTTTATCTGTTTAATTGTATTGATCTAAAATACGCAATTTTAAGAAAATTCGGAATGGAAAAGGTGTTTGTATTTTAACTTCATTTATTATTTGCCTTCAAATTTGCCAATTTCAACCTTAGGGATAAAGAAAAATTTCCGATAGACATCCCAGGTTTTTCCGTTGTGCTTAAAAAGGAAAAAACTTTCAGCTTCAAAAGATGCATGGAATTCCCTGTTTTTAAATTCGCCCAGGGATTTCCCGAAAAACTCAGCGCTTAGATCCCTGGAGGCAATGGTCATATGAGGATAAAACCTTGAAGGATCTTCCTTTTTTTTAATCCCCAAATTTTGGACAAAAACCTGTTCCAGTTTGTTGTGAATCTCAATTATTGGATCGTGATCTGCACATTTAATAAAAATTACACCCGACTTAAAATAGTCAAAACCGGATAATTCAACATCAAATACCGGTATCCGGTCTGCCAGTTCCTGTAGGGATTTTATCAAAATTGGTTCCTCCTCTTTATTAATGTTAAAAGGCATTTTAAGGGTGATATGTGCGGGTAATTTTAAGGCGTGTTTTGCCTGGTAGCGTGCCTCAATTTCTTTTTTAATAGCTTTGACCTGCTCCCGAAGCGTGTAGTGTGGTAAAAGTGCGATAAAATAGAGGCTCATTTTTTAGATCTGATTTGTTTATTTCCCACCTGTGAAAACCTTATTTATTAACCAGGAGAAAAAATTAATTTATTCTATAAGTATTTAATTACCCGATGCTTGCATAGTATTTTATTTTTTTTTGGAATTTGGAATTTATTTTTTTTGGAATTTGATACCTCGGATACTTGCATCGAGGTAGTTCATATCCAAATTGTCCAAAACATTCGCAATTCTAAAATCCTCGATGCTTGCATCGTATTTTATTTTTTTTTGGAATTTGGAATTTGTTTTTTTGGAATTTGATACCTCGGATGCTTGCATCGAGGTAGTTCATTGGTCCTTCATCTATTATCTATTTTCTTTTATCTAATTAATGATTAATAATGTAAACATTCCCTTAGTCTATTATCCTGATTTATATCATTTTAGGGTTTGATAATTTCCAATAACTTTAAACAGGCGAAATGTTGCCCGTTATTGTTGTTGCAATTAAATCAACCCTGGTAATATAGTAATAAGAAGATGAATAAGCAGAATAAACAAGATCTAAAGGAGGAATTTCCGAGGGGGAATATTCCAAAGAAATCCCCGGGGGGTTCAATTGGCTATTGGTTATATCTCATATTTATTTTTTTTATCCTTTTTTCATTATTCAATAACCCTGGGTCCAATACCGGGGAAATAGGCTGGCTGGAGTTCGAACAAAAGATGTTAATTGAAGGGGATGTCTCCAAAATTGTAGTTGTGAATAAAGAGGTAGCTGAAATTTTTATTAAGGAAGAAAAGCTTGGAAAACCGGAATATAAGGATATATCCAAAGGTGTATTCCCATCTGGTGCAGGACCGCATTACAAGCTTCAAATAGGATCTGTAGAGAGTTTTGAAAGCAAAATGGAACAGGCCCAAAAGGATTTTCCACAGGAAGAACGGGTTGAAATAAAATATGAGAATCGCACCAATTGGCTTCGGGATTTCGCCTGGTTGATTCCGCTTGTGCTTATCTTTTTATTTTGGATGTTTTTGCTGCGCGGATTTGCAAAAAGAGGCGGAATGGGTGGTTCCATGTTCAATTTTGGGAAATCCACGGCAAAACTGATGGATAATACAACAAAAAGTACCGTAACTTTTAAGGACGTTGCAGGTTTGAAGGAAGCAAAAGTTGAGGTGGAGGAGATTGTGAGTTTTCTTAAAAACCCGGAGGAGTATACCCGGCTTGGCGCTAAGATCCCAAAAGGAATTTTGCTTGTTGGTCCAACGGGAACAGGAAAGACGCTTCTGGCAAAAGCTGTAGCCGGTGAAGCTAAGGTTCCGTTTTTTTCCTTATCAGGATCAGAATTTGTTGAAATGTTTGTTGGAGTAGGAGCTTCCCGGGTAAGGGATCTATTTAAAAAAGCCAAGGAAATAGCCCCGAGTATTGTTTTTATTGATGAGATAGATGCAGTTGGAAGAACCCGAAGCAAAGCGAATTCATTTCAGGCAAATGATGAAAGGGAAAACACCTTAAATCAGTTGTTGACAGAAATGGATGGATTTGGTCCCAATACGGGGGTTATCGTCCTGGCCGCTACAAACCGTGCCGATATCCTTGACAAAGCATTACTTCGTCCCGGAAGATTTGACAGGCACATTTATTTGGAACTTCCCGATAAAAAGGAACGTGAAGAGATTTTCGAAGTTCATTTAAGGCCATTAAAATTAAGTGAAAAAGTAGATGTGGAGCAATTAGCTGCCTTAAGCCCAGGGTTTTCCGGAGCAGATATTGCCAATATATGCAATGAAGCCGCATTGATCGCCGCACGCAAAAAAAAGAACAAAATTGAACAAACAGATTTCATGGAGGCAAGGGACAGGGTTGTTGGCGGGTTGGAACGAAAGAGCAAGATAATTTCCCCTAAGGAAAAGGAAATAATAGCCCATCATGAAGCCGGTCATGCCATTGTTAGCTGGTATTTGAAAAATGTAGATTCCCTGGTAAAGGTGTCCATTATCCCACGTGGTAAGTCTTTGGGATCTGCCTGGTACCTCCCGGAAGAACATCAAATAATTTCTAAAAGTAAATTTTTGGATCAAATTTGCGCGTCATTGGGAGGCCGTGCTGCCGAAGAGATAATTTTTGACGAAGTTTCATCCGGGGCGCTGGATGACCTGGAAAAAGTAACAAAGCAAGCCTATAGCATGGTGGCATATTACGGACTGGGGGATGAAGTGGGGCCGATGAGTTTTTACGATTCTACAGGTGAAAATGAACGTTTATTAGGAAAACCATACAGTGAGAATATGGCAGAAAAAATAGATAAAGAAGTGCAGCTTTTGATTACAACTGCCTATGAAAGAACTAAAAAATTATTGCTGGAGCACAAAGCGGAATTGGAAAGTTTGGGGAAATTACTTCTGAAAAAAGAGGTGGTTTATTTGGAAGATCTGGAGAGTGTTTTAGGAAAGAGATTGAGTAAAATTTAATATTTTTTATGGGAGAGGGTTCTTATTTGATGCTGATAATTTTATATCACCGGTAAAATTGAAGCCTATTTTACTTTAGGCTTTTTAGGCAATCAAAATATTATGAACTTATTGATAACAAGAATTATAATAATTGATAAATATAAATATTATGGAAACTAATGTCATTTTTAATTCAGATTTACATTTTGAACACAAGCTGTGGAAAGCTGAGCTTCTTTTTTGGGAAGATGAACTAAAATCCTTTAATAACAGGTTAAACGAACTTGTAATGCGATGGACAGATAAGGATGTGCTGGCTCAATTGGAGCACTTTCAAAATAAGTTTATCCTCCACGGAGAAGTCATAGAAACATTCCAAAATGAGATAAACCATCACGAAACCGACATTGCCGAACATTCTAAAAAGGGCGAGGAGGTCCTTGACCAAATCCTTGTTAAAAAACATATTGAAACCAGGAACCGCATAGAAATAGAAAGGAATTTATACAATAATCTTAAAAAAGAATTTTTCAGTTTTCTTTCAAAGTATATGTAAATTTCAGGACTTGGGTCAGGAAATTTATTTTTCACCCCTACAAATTTTAATATATTATCGGTTCTCTGCAATTCCTTTAAGGGGCTTTTATTTATTTATATGTGGATGATTCCTATAAGCAGGTTTGAGAACAATTATTGTGGAGTAGGTTAATATATTGGTCAATTTGGAAGAGAAGAAGTCTATATTATTATTATTATTCCCACAATATTGCTGTTGATAGCTTTTATGGGATCTAGCCAGCTTAGTTATAATCCGGGAAAATTAATAAATACTTTAATGCCGAATTGAAAACACTGAAGTTTCATGCTTTGGAAAGATTAAGATAAAATATATAGTTCCCCTGACTTCAATCAGGGGATAAAAAATTGAAATAAACCGGGCTTTGGCCCCTATTTTTCTAATGGGAAATGAATGGGATTATTTATATGCAGATCAATAGTTGTGGAGGCATCATAAATTAAGTATTCCACACAAGAAATTGTGGCAATACAACCTTTATTGATTCTGAAAATCATTCAATTTCAACATAATTTTTGGGAATAATATTTTAAGCATTGACAAGTTTTTCAATTTCAAACTTTTTCATTTTCATAAATGCCTGCATAACTCCGGGAGCTTTTTCCGGGTCATTCATTAATTTGCCCAGGATGGCAGGCACAACTTGCCAGGAAACCCCAAACTTGTCCTTCAACCAGCCGCATTGGCCCTCTTCTCCTTCAATTCCAAGTTTTTCCCAATAGTGATCAATCTTTTTTTGGGTATCGCATTCTAATACCAAAGAAATAGCTTCATTAAAAATAAAATTATGTGACAAGGAACTGTCCATCGCCATAAAAACCTGTTGCCCCAATTTAAATTGGGCATGTTTCACATAAGCTTCAACATCATTTTCTCCGGCGGTATATTTTAAGATTCCAACTATCGAGGAATTATCAAATATAGAAGTATAAAAACCTATTGCTTCTTCCGCTCGTCCGGCTTGTTTGTTTGTAAACATCAGGGTTGGGGTGAATTTCTGACCTACATCCTGAAATTTACCAAAAGCCAGTTGCCAGCTTATTCCGAATTTGTCCTGTACCCATCCATATTTTTCGCTCCAGTCGTATTTGTCTAAAGGCATCAAGACATTTCCTCCGTCCAGAAGCTTATTCCATGCGGTTTCAATTTCATTTATGGTTTCGCATAATATATAAAAGGAAATGGAAGGGTTTGGCTTAAACTCCGGACCACCATTGAGGCACATGAATTTTTGCCCTGAAGAAAGAATTACTACCACTAATGGATTCTCGGAAGCTATCCTGGAATTATCGAAAACCGAGCAGTAGAATTCTGCGGCCAATTTCGCATTTCCATCAAACCAAAGACAAGGGTAAATTTGATTTTCCATTTGATGTATTTGTAAATAATAAGTTCACAAAATTTTGGGTACCTAAATGCAGGGATCAAAGTAGCCCTTTATTTAAAAATGATATAAACCTTTAAGTTTTTCTGCTGTTTTAGAAAAGACAACTAATTTTTAAAAGCTAATAGGTTTTTCCCGACTTACCCCCGATTACTCTTTTTCGGAACAGTTAAACATCCATTCCACGCCAAATTTATCTTTACAACTGCCGTAATAATCTCCCCAAAACATAACCTGCAATTCCTGTTCTACTAAGCCTCCATCTGAAAGAGCTTCAAATAACCGTTTTGTTTCTTTCCTGGTATCGGGAGAAATGTTGATGTACATATTATTGCCAAATTTTATTTTAAAACCCATTGATTCGGGTGCATCGGTTCCCATTAAATAATGCCCGCCCAGAATTGGCAGCGACACATGCATCACCAGGTTTTTATCTGCTTCCGGTAAAGGAGGAAATTCCTCTGAAGGGGGAATATCCTTAAAACGCATGATGCCATCTTCGGCAAACTCTGTCCCGAAAACGGATTTATAATAATTGAAAGCTTCCTCGGTACTTCGTGGAAAATTGAGATAAGTGCTAACTGATGCCATGATATATTTGTTTCTAAATTAATTATTATTCAAGCTTCACAAATAGTTTTCAATTTTTTCAGGGCTTTTGGAAAGGTTTTTAAAATGTAAGATTTGAATTCCTGGTTGACATCAACATCAACCGAAACCAAAGTTTTGCCATTTTCTCCTTTAAAAGTATAATTTTCAAAAGCGCCAGCCCAGCCTTCAACTTCAGGACCGCTGGTTATTTCTATGCCATTTTGGACGAGTCCCAGGTGTTCTATGGAAATAAATTTATTAGGTATGTTTTCTTTGATCCTGCTCACCATACCACCCATATTTTCATCCTTGTCTGATCCCAGGAAAAGAATTTTGGAACCTTTTTCCCAGGAACCTGCAAAATGCGATTCAGGATTAAATTCTGCGGTCCAAACTGCATATTGTTTTTTATCGAGCATGGTTTTAAATACCTTTTTAACATTAGCATAGATGTTTATCTCAAAATGCATAGTTTCAAATTCCCCAAATGTTTCAACATAGTGTTTGAAACTATTCAAAATTGACTGCCATCCTTCACGCTGCATTTCCATGGAATTAGTCCTTTCGGCCTCAAAGGTTTCCATCATTTTGGTTTCATTTTTATTTTCATTAAAAGTGATTTTCACTTTTCTGCCATCATCCATGGTGTAGGAAATCAGTTTTTGGGTTTTAATTTCATCGTAAATACCACTAAAGTCAAAGCCGGAATTACCATCCTTGGCTTCCATTCTCAAGAGAAATTTGCCACCAACTCTTAGATCGTTTTCTGCTTTTGTTGTGTGCCAGTCAATTGAGGCCTGATTCCAATGTGTAATATGTCCTGAATCTGTCCAAAGCTCCCAAACTTTTTTTACCGGAGCTTTTATGGTTGCTTCCACTGTAATGCTCCTTTTTGTTGATGTCTCCATTTTTTAAATTTTTAATTTTGGGGGAGAATTCAATTTTCATCATATTAAATTAAAGTAATTATTCCACATCCAAATTGAATGAAATGTTAATTACATAAAGTTTAAGATTCTGGTATTATCAATGGCATAAATACCCCGAATTAATGTTTATGGGTTGTTAAGTATACTGATAATAAGTGATTTAAAAAGGTTTATATCCACTTGACAAAATATTAAATAAAGAAACACTCCTTACATTTAATAATTCAAACCCCTCCGGGCCTCATCAATAAGTTTCAAAATTTCGTTCCTTAATTCCATTAATTTTAGTTTCCTGCCCTGATTCATAAAAAAGTAAAAGTGCAGGACTCTTGAGAACCTTTTGATTTCTGTCCAATAATACATTGCAACATAACCTGAGATAAGAAATGTTAAAAATAGGAGTAGGCTATGCAAAAACTCAGTACTTATGTATCTTCTGAAAAGCCAGATTTCCAGACAATAAAAAAAGGGAAATGTAATTATTCCGGTGATCATCTCTACAGAAGTTTTGTATTCTATATCAATTTTTAAGGCTTGAAATATTTTGGAAGGGAGAATATACGGTAAATAGTTAATCAGTAATCCGAAAACGTAGATGGGTAAAAGCAAAATGAATTTCGAAAAATATCCGAGAAAAACCAGGCTCTTATTCTTTTGAAGGAACTTGTCAGTAAAGAAGCCTGGTGTTAAGCCTTCAGATTTGAGCATATTAAAGAACGACACCAATTTAATTTGCAGTTCCTTATATAGCCCTGGATTATGTTTAATCATGTATCTAAGGGCTTTTGAAATCTGTTTTCTCAATACCAAAGACCTTTTGGGATCAAGGTATAGATTGGCCTTTGGATCATGATAAGTAGAATAAAATTTATGAACTTTGATCAGGAAATCTTCCTGATCTTTGCCAGAAGTATTAGGAATATTTTTAGCCAGTTCTTTCGTGATATCTTCGGTTAACTCAAGAATAGCTTCAACCTCATTGTTTAAATAAGCCTGTTTATATTTTTTGACAATTATTGGGCGATTAACAGTCACTGAAATCATACTCCTGAATTGAATGGAATCAGAATAATCCAGTGCAATTGGCAATATTTTTAAATTGCCTTCAAAATTCGTTAGATCTTCAAAACTCAGCGCAATTCGTGCAGTTCCAGTTTTTATTTCACGTAATTTAAGTTCATACAGGCTACTTCCTTCAGGAAAGGTGAGTAAAGTTTTTCCTTTCCCCAGATATTCATGACATTTTACAAATGTATTTTTATTGTCCGGCTTTACCCCGGGCAACATGTCCTTTTTCCTGTATATGGGGATAACATGAAAATACCTGAAAATTTTGCTTAGGATTTTATTTTTAAAAAGACCTGCATTGGCAATAAATCCTATTTTTTGTTTGGTTATAGATCCAATAATTAAAGGATCCATAAGGGTATTGGGATGATTGGCTACAATTAACAATGGACCTTTAACAGGAATATTCTCTTTCCCGGTAACCACAATTTTCTTAAAGAAAATAAAAAGGGATATTTTTATAATTTGCCTCAAAAAATTATAGATCATTTATATTCTTTTTAAAATTGTCCTGACAAAAAAGATTAACCCTCAGCAAAAAGCCAAAATGTTACCCAAGTTTAAGTCAAAATCCGTTTACCGGCGTTGATAATACAAATTAGCCTTTTTAAACTAATTATCCCCGGATATTTACTTTGTTTAAGCCCATTTCAATTACCGGGCACAAAAATATTTCAGAGAGAGTTTTAATACCTTAATTTAGCTTTTTCCAACATTCAGCTATCGTAATGAAAAACCTATTAAAAACCTTATAATCAAATAGTTGCAAAGTTAAATCTTCGCTTGAAGATAAGTTGAAGTCCTTAATGTTGTACTTCACGTCCACTTAAGAACCTAATTTTAATTTTTATTTAAATGAATTCACAAAAAATGAATAAATACAGTAAGCTTTTAACACAAAGTGATTCCTTGCCCGGAGCACAGGCCATGTTACATGCAATAGGATTGACCAAAGAAGATTTTAAGAAACCATTTGTTGGAATTGCCAGTACCGGTTATGAAGGAAATCCCTGTAATATGCACCTTAACGACCTTGCTAAACTTGTAAAAAAAGGAAGTAATGGGAACAACCTGGTAGGATTAATTTTTAACACCATTGGTGTAAGCGATGGGATTTCAATGGGAACTCCGGGAATGCGATATTCCCTGCCTTCCCGTGACCTTATCGCCGATTCCATTGAAACCGTGATCCACGCAATGGCATACGATGCCTTAATTACTGTAGTTGGTTGCGATAAAAATATGCCGGGGGCGCTTATGGCCATGTTGAGACTTAACAGGCCCTCTATTTTGGTTTATGGAGGTACGATTGCTTCGGGATGCCACAACGGAAAAAAACTGGATATTGTTTCGGCTTTTGAAGCCTGGGGAGCAAAAGTTGCAGGAGATATCAGCAAAGATGAATATGACAGTGTAATAGAAAAGGCTTGTCCCGGAGCCGGGGCTTGCGGAGGAATGTACACCGCAAATACCATGGCTTCTGCTATTGAAGCATTGGGGATGGCTTTGCCATATAACTCTTCAAACCCTGCTGTTGGTCCGGAAAAACGGGCTGAAAGCCAAGAAGCGGGCAGGGCAGTGAGGTTGCTGCTGGAAAAAGACATCAAGCCCAGGGATATTGTAACTACAAAATCCATTGAAAATGCCATAAGGCTGCTCATAGTTCTTGGTGGTTCCACCAATGCTGTGCTTCACTTTTTGGCGATTGCCAAAGCCGCGGAAGTAGAATTTAGCCTTGCCGATTTTCAGAAAATAAGTGAATCCACACCGTTTCTTGCCGATTTAAAACCAAGCGGAAAATATGCGATGGAGGATGTGCACAAAATAGGAGGGATTCCCGCAGTATTAAAATATATGCTGAAAGAAGGAATGCTGCATGGCGATTGCTTAACCGTGACAGGAAAAACCCTTGCCGAAAACCTGGAAAATGTACCAGATCTAATGGAAGGTCAGGATGTTATAAAACCTTTAAATGAACCGATCAAAAAAACCGGTCATATTCGCATTCTATATGGCAATTTGGCCGAAGGTGGTTCTGTAGCCAAAATTACCGGGAAAGAAGGCCTGAAATTTACAGGAAAGGCAAATGTTTTTGAGAGTGAATATGAAGCCAATGATGGTATTGCTGAAGGTAAAGTGAAAAAAGGCGATGTGATGGTAATTCGATATGAGGGCCCCAAAGGCGGTCCTGGAATGCCTGAAATGCTAAAACCTACCTCCGCTATCATGGGCGCTGGATTAGGGAAAGAAGTCGCTTTAATTACCGACGGGAGATTTTCAGGAGGTACCCACGGCTTTGTAGTTGGGCATATTACTCCCGAAGCCCAGGAAGGCGGACTGCTGGCTTTTGTTGAAAATGGCGATATTATCACCATTAATGCAGAAAACAACAGCATTGAAGTGGCACTCACTTCTGAAGAAATTACAAAAAGAAAGAAAAACTGGAAAACTCCTGAATTAAAACACAAGAAAGGGGTGCTTTATAAATATGCAAGAACGGTTTCATCAGCCTCTGAAGGTTGTGTTACCGATGAATTTTAAAACATTGAATTATGGAATTAAAAACAGCTAGTTTCGAGAAGGTTTCTACTGAGACTACCACTGTTTCGGGAGCCGAGGCGGTGATAAAATGTTTGTTGGAAGAAGGAGTGGGAACTATCTACGGATATCCCGGTGGTGCGATCATGCCTATTTATGATGAATTGTATAAGTACCAGGACCAGATTCACCACGTCCTTACCAGGCACGAACAAGGCGCAACTCATGCTGCACAGGGTTATGCCCGGGTAACAGGAAAAGTTGGCGTAGCCATGGCGACTTCAGGTCCCGGAGCTACCAATTTGGTTACCGGAATTGCCGATGCCCAAATAGATTCTACCCCGCTGGTTTGCATTACCGGGCAGGTAGGCTCACATTTATTGGGAAGCGATGCCTTTCAGGAAACCGATATTGTGGGAATTTCAACCCCAATTACCAAATGGAACCATCAAATCACCAAAGCTTCAGAAATTCCTGAGGTGTTGGCAAAGGCGTTTTTCATTGCCCGATCCGGTAGGCCCGGTCCGGTGTTGATAGACATTACCAAAGATGCCCAGTTTGAATCCCTGGAATTTAGTTATAAAAAATGTTCCGGAATAAGGAGTTATACCCCAACCCCCGAAATTAGCCTGCTTCAAGTTGAAAGGGCCGCGGAGGCCATCAATAATGCTAAAAAGCCATTAATTGTGTTTGGACAAGGTGTTATTTTAGGTGAAGCTGAAGAATTGTTGAAACAAGTGGTTGAAAAAGCGGGAATTCCCGCAGCCTGGACAATTTTAGGACTTTCAGCAATGCCCACAGATCACCCTTTGAATGTAGGAATGGTTGGAATGCACGGTAATTATGGCCCAAACTTGCTCACCAATGAATGCGATGTGTTAATCGCCATAGGTATGCGTTTTGACGACAGAGTGACCGGTGATTTATCGCGATATGCAAAACAGGCAAAAATCATTCATTTTGAAATAGATCCTGCCGAAGTCAATAAAAATGTTACAGCCGATATCCCTGTTTTGGGCAATGTAAAGGAAACCCTGAAACTCTTGCTCGAATTTTTAAAACCGAACAAACACACAGCCTGGCATCAGGAATTCAAGGATCTGTACAAGATAGAATTCGATAAGATCATTAAGGATGAATTACACGCCAGCAATTCCGAATTGGGGATGGCAGAGGTGATTGAAGAAATAAACAACTGGACCAAAGGCGATGCCATTATTGTTTCAGATGTTGGGCAGCACCAAATGATTGCTTGCCGCTATGCAAAATTCAACTCTTCCAGGAGCAATGTAACTTCAGGAGGTTTGGGGACCATGGGCTTTGCACTGCCGGCGGCAATGGGAGCAAAAATGGGATGCCCGGATAGGGAGGTCGTAGCCATAATTGGCGATGGAGGTTTCCAGATGACCATACAGGAATTGGGAACCATTTTCCAGACTAAGATCCCGGTAAAAATTGTTGTTTTGAACAACGGATTTCTTGGAATGGTGCGCCAGTGGCAACAAATGTTTTTTGACAAACGGTATGCCTCCACTGAAATGGTAAACCCGGATTTTGTCGCAATTGCAAGAGGTTACCAGATTAAAAGCAACCATGTGAGCGAGCGTTCAAAATTAAAAGATGCCATAAAGGAAATGATGGAAGCTAATGAACCATATTTTCTTGAGGTAAAAGTTGAAAAAGAAAATAACGTGTTCCCAATGATCCCAACGGGAGCTGCGGTTTCAGAAATACGATTGGAATAATGGAAAAGAAAAATTTTACCGTTTCAGTTTATACGGAAAACAATCCGGGTTTATTGAGCAGGATCGCTGCAATTTTCCTGAAGAGGCACATTAATATTGAAAGCATCACCGTTTCAAAAAGTGAAGTAAAAGAGGTGATGCGATTTATTATTGTGGTTCATGTAACTGAAGAAAAGATCAAAAAGGTAGTGGGTCAAATCGAAAAGCAAATCGAGGTAATTAGAGCCTATTATCATACAGATGAAGAGTTGATCTTTCAGGAAACCGCGCTTTATAAAATCAGGACTTCCGAATTTGAAAAAGAATGGAAATTGGAGGATTTTATGAAAGAAAACAACGCGTGGATGGTAACGATTACCCCTGAGTTTTTTGTGATCGAAAAAACCGGGAAACGCCACGAAATAGAAAGTTTATACGAAAAATTAAAACCATACGGATTAATGCAATTTGTGCGATCAGGCAGAATTGCCGTATCAAAAGAAGAAATGCAAATTTCAGGAATGCTTGAAAAATTTAATACAACAAACTCAAACTCATGACAAATTACTTTAACAGCCTTTCTTTACGTGACCAATTGGCCCAATTAGGGACCTGCAGATTTATGAATTCAGAAGAATTCCGCGATGGGGTGGCTGCCTTAAAAGACAAAAAGATAGTAATAGTAGGTTGCGGTGCCCAGGGACTTAACCAGGGATTGAATATGCGCGACAGTGGATTAAACATTTCCTATACCCTTCGTGAAGAAGCCATTAAGGAAAAACGCCAATCCTGGAAAAATGCAACCGAGAACAATTTTCAGGTCGGTACTTATGAAGAGCTTATTCCACAAGCCGATCTGGTAATCAACTTAACTCCCGATAAACAGCATACTCCGGTAATTAAAGCTATTGTTCCATTCATTAAGAAAAACGCAGTTTTATCTTATTCTCACGGTTTCAATATCGTAGAAGAAGGAATGAAAATAAGGGAGGATATTACCGTAATTATGGTAGCTCCCAAATGCCCGGGAACAGAGGTGAGGGAAGAATATAAACGCGGTTTTGGCGTACCTACGCTTATCGCCGTTCATCCTGAGAACGATCCGCAGGGAATAGGTTTTGAATGGGCAAAGGCTTATGCTGTAGCCACTGGAGGAGATAAGGCAGGTGTTTTGGAATCATCATTTGTCGCCGAGGTAAAATCGGACCTTATGGGGGAACAAACCATTTTATGTGGTGTGCTTCAAACCGGTTCTATCCTGAGTTTCGATAAAATGGTAGCCGATGGAATAGACCCAGCTTATGCCGCAAAACTTATTCAATATGGTTGGGAAACAATTACCGAAGCTTTAAAGCACGGTGGAATTACCAATATGATGGACAGGCTTTCAAATCCGGCGAAGATCAAAGCTTATGAAATTTCAGAAGAATTAAAAGTGAGTTTGCGTCCACTTTTCGGAAAACATATGGACGATATTATTTCCGGTGCCTTTAGTACCAGAATGATGAAAGACTGGAATAATGACGATAAAGAATTGCTGGAATGGCGGGCTGAAACCGCAGAAACCGCTTTTGAAAAAACCAGTGCCACCAAAGAAGAAATCACCGAGCAGGAATATTTTGACAAAGGAGTTTTATTGGTAGCCTTCGTAAAATCTGGAGTGGAACTGGCATTTGAAACGATGACCGAAGCGGGAATAATAGAAGAATCTGCTTATTATGAATCTTTGCACGAAACCCCGCTAATAGCAAATACCATTGCCAGGAAGAAATTATATGAAATGAACCGGATTATTTCAGATACGGCAGAATATGGTTGTTACCTGTTTAACCATTCATGCAAACCATTGATCAAACAATATGTAAATAACCTTGAAACCGGCTTGATAGGAAAAGCTTATGGTACTGGAAATACCGCTGTAGATAACAAAAAACTTATTTCGGTGAATGATTCCATAAGAAAACATCCGGTTGAAAAAGTAGGTGCCGAATTGAGAAAAGCAATGTCTGCAATGAAAAATTTAGAGGAATTATGAGCACTTTATCAGTTACCCAGAAAACATACAGGCCTGAGATAGCAGCTGTCAAAAAAGCGGCAGAACGCATCTCAAAGGTTGCAGTAAAAACTCCCCTTACACCGTCTTTTACGTACAGTAAAAAATATGGCGCAAATATTTTGTTTAAAAGGGAAGATCTGCAACAGGTACGTTCGTATAAAATCCGGGGGGCTTATAACAAAATTTCAAGTCTGGACAAAGAGCAACTCGAAAGAGGAGTGATTTGCGCAAGTGCCGGAAACCACGCTCAGGGTGTGGCTTTTGCCTGTAGTAACCTGCAGGTTAAAGGGGTAATTTATATGCCAACTACAACCCCAAAACAAAAGGTTGAGCAAACCAGAATGTTTGGGGGATCCTGGGTTGAGGTAGTTTTAAAAGGTGATACTTACGACGATTCTTATAAGAGCGCAATTAAACACTGCGAAAAAAAAGGAATGCTATTTATCCATCCTTTTGATGATGAAAAGGTGATAGAAGGTCAGGCTACCATCGCGCTTGAGATCCTGGAACAAGCGGAAAAGCCTATAGATTATGTTTTTGCACCACTTGGCGGCGGCGGACTCCTGGCAGGATTATCCTCTGTTTTTAAACAACTTTCCCCAAAGACAAAGATTATTGGTGTTGAACCGGAAGGGGCAGCCTCAATGACATCTTCCCTGAAGGAAGGAAAAGTTGTGGAATTAAAAGAAATTGAGAGGTTTGTGGATGGCGCAGCGGTACAAAAAGTTGGAGCGCGAAATTTTGAAATCTGTAAGGAGAATCTTGATCAAATGATCACCGTTCCGGAAGGAAAAATTTGCCAGACAATCTTAGACCTTTATAATCAGGATGCCATCGTGGTAGAACCTGCAGGGGCAATGTCAATTACGGCTCTCGATACTTTTGCTGAAGAGATAAAAGGGAAAAACGTGGTTTGCATTATAAGCGGTAGTAACAACGATATCACAAGAACTGCCGAAATTAAGGAGCGTGCCTTGTTGTACGCCGGACTAAAGCATTATTTTATTATCCGGTTCCCACAAAGGGCAGGAGCTTTAAAACAATTTGTGGCCAAAGTTTTAGGACCTGATGATGATATTACCCATTTTGAATATTCCAAAAAGCACCACAGGGAAAATGGTCCTGCGGTGGTGGGAATTGAACTCAAGGATACAAAAGATTTTGAACCCCTTGTGGAGCGTATGAAAGCGGAAAAATTTTACTCACAATATTTAAACGATAAACCTGATTTATTTCAATTTTTGATTTAGCCAAAAATTTTGGTTTATCTGTTAGTTTTGCAACGAAATAACCCTGCCAGCCCTTTCTTAAGGCTGGCAGGGTTATTTCGTTAATACCAAAAAAAAAGCTTCCCGAAACGAAGTCCCGGGAAGCTCAAGCTAAACAAAAAAAAATTAAATGATAGTCATTTGTCCTATATTCATATTTTCGTTATTGACCCTAACATGTCCAATTTCACAGATGATTCCTTCCAAAAAGTCACCCACTTTTTCTGTGGAATAATGATTGTCCATATCAATATCCTGGGTGCAAACGTTGAGGTGGATACTCAATTCCACCGATTTCCTTACCGATTCTGCTTCTTTGGTCAAATTAAAATGTTCCAGTAACATGGCCGCAGAAAGAATGGAAGCCACAGGATTTGCGATCCCTTTTCCGGTTGCCTGAGGATAGGACCCGTGGATAGGTTCAAAAAGTGCATTTCCGTAACCTACAGAAGCTGATGCTAATAATCCAATACTTCCTGCAATTACGCTGGCTTCATCAGATAGAATATCACCAAACATATTTTCGGTCAGGATTACATCAAATTGTTTTGGGTTCAGGATCATTTGCATTGCGGCATTATCCACAAAAAGAAAATCCAACGCTACATCGGGATAATTTTTGGCCAGATTGGTAACCGTTTTTCTCCAAAGTCTTGATGTTTCAAGAACATTGGCTTTATCCACCAGGGTTAACTTTTTACGGCGTTGTTGGGCGGCTTTAAACGCCAAATGCGAGATTCGTTCTATTTCTTCTACAGAGTAGGTGCAGATGTCAGTTGCGCTTTTTCCGTCTTCGCTAAGGCTTTTCTCACCAAAGTAAATTCCACCCGTAAGCTCCCTATAAAATACCATGTCAACTCCTGTAATTCGCTCAGGACGCAAAGGAGAAAGTTCTATTAATTTGTCATAAGCCTTAACTGGCCTAATGTTCGCAAACAAGCCCAATTCATTTCTCAGTCTCAATAATCCTTGCTCCGGTCTCACTTTTGCTTCCGGATCATTGTCATATTTTGGGTCACCAATAGCCCCAAACAACACAGCATCACAGTTTTTGCATAGATCGAGGGTAGCTTCAGGCAACGGATTTCCCATTGAATCAATGGCTGCCGCGCCTACCAGGGCCTCTTCAAATTGAAATTGGTGATCAAATCGATCTGCTACCGCTTTTAAAACTTTTACTGATTGCTGTGTAATTTCGGGACCTATTCCGTCTCCTCCTAATACTGCTATTTTTAAGTCCATTTTTATATTTTTTAAGTCAATAATATTGATTTATTGACAGTTGAGGTTTAAGGTTTTTAAATTTGATTCTTGAAAAATGTTTTTTTACACTTCAATAGCCAAACTAATGCGGTTTTTGTCTTCATTATTTTCTTTTGTGCTCTTCAAATTTTTTCTCGTAATGATCTTTGCTTTTAAAAATATAAAGCCGGAGTGCACAAAGAATATTTGAGTCTTTAAATATTACTCCTACATTTAAATAAATGCTGAAGCCGTGCTCTCATCTTTTCGATTTTTTTCTTCGAATTTTTTAATTGAATCTATCTTGCTTACCAGGTAATCTATATCATCAAAACCGTTTATGAGACAGGTTTTTTTATAAGGATCTATATCAAATTTTTCTGATTCTCCCGTACCAGAAATTTCAATTTTTTGATTTTCAAGATCTGTTATTATTTCTGCTGAAGGATTTTCATCGATCACCTTGAATAATTTTTTCAAAAATTCCGGACTTACCTGAACCGGTAAAAGTCCATTGTTAAGGGCATTTCCTTTAAAAATATCGGCAAAATAACTTGAAACTATTACTTTAAATCCATAGGCTTTTAAAGCCCAGGCAGCGTGTTCCCGGCTTGATCCGCAACCAAAGTTATCTCCGGTCACCAGAATTGAACCTTTATATTTTTGGTTATTTAATCCGAAATCCTTGTTCGGGTTTCCATTTTGGTCAAATCGCCAATCCCGAAATAAATTGTCCCCAAATCCGGCTTTATCTGTTACTTTTAAAAAGCGGGCAGGTATAATCTGATCCGTATCAATATTTTCGATTTCCAAAGGAACTGCAGTATCTGTTAATGTGATGAATTTTTCCATCCTAGTTTAAGTGTTTTGTGAAATCGGTTAATTTTCCTGCTATGGCGGTAGCGGCAGCTGTTAATGGGCTGGCCAGAATTGTTCTTGCCCCGCGACCTTGCCTGCCTTCAAAATTTCTGTTGCTGGTGGAAACGCAATATTCCCCATCAGGGATCTTATCGTCGTTCATCGCTAAACAGGCAGAGCATCCGGGTTGTCTCAAGGTGAATCCGGCTTCCTCAAATATGGTCTTTAAGCCTTCGGCTTCTATTTGGGCCAGAACCTGTTGGGAACCAGGAACTATCAGCGCATTTACATTCGCGGCTTTTTTCTTTCCTTTTATGTAGGCGGCTACCGTCCTGAAATCTTCAATTCTGGAATTGGTACAACTTCCTATAAAAATATAATTTATGGGTTTTTCCAGAAGTGATTCCCCTGCTTGAAATCCCATATATTTTAATGCTTTTTCAGCACTTTTCCCTCCGTCTATCGGAATGGAACCTGTTATTTTTATCCCCATTCCAGGGTTAGTGCCGTAGGTGATCATTGGTTCAATTTCTTCTGCATCAATTGAATATTCCTGATCAAATTTGGCATCCTGATCGGTCTTAAGGGTTTCCCAGTAAGCCTTCAACGAATCAAACTTTTTACCCTGAGGTGCAAATTCCTTTCCTTTTACATATTCAAAAGTAGTCTCATCCGGTGCGATCAATCCGCCTCGGGCTCCCATTTCAATACTCATATTACAGACGGTCATCCTTCCTTCCATTGACATTTCTTCGAAGACATTTCCCGCATATTCACAGAAATAACCTGTTCCGGAATTTGTACCTAATTTGCTGATGATATATAAAATCACATCTTTGGGAAGTACACCTTTTTTCAATTTACCACTGACGTTTACACGAAGGTTTTTTGGCTTTTCAACCAATAAACACTGACTTGCAAAAACCTGTGAAACCTGGCTTGTGCCAATTCCAAAAGCGATTGTTCCAAAAGCGCCGTGGGTAGAGGTGTGGCTGTCTCCGCAAACAATGGTCATTCCGGGTTGTGTAATTCCCAACTCCGGGGCTATTACGTGTACAATTCCGTTATTAGGATGCCCAAGACCATAAAGAGTGATATTGTTATCCTCGCAGTTTTGAGATAATTGTTTAAGTTGATTTCTGGATAATGCGTCTTTTATAGGTAAATGCTGATTTTGTGTCGGGGTATTATGATCTGCCGTCGCAACAATTTGATCTGGGCGTAGTACCGGTATTTTTCGTTCTTTTAATTCATTGAATGCCTGCGGACTTGTAACCTCGTGAATAAGGTGTTTGTCGATATATAAAATATCGGGTCCGTTAGGTATGGAATCTACCACATGGGCTTCCCAGATTTTATCAAAAAGTGTTTTTTTCATGAGGCTTGTGCAATATTATTTTTTCTTGACAATTCCATGATCTCATGGATATCATTGTCTACTACTTCTTTTCTGACATCGGCAAAAATTAAAAACTCGCCATAGACGTTATCCAATTGAAATTTTGTCAATTCGTATCCCATTTTCTTGGCCCGGTAAGCCAAAGCCGCTCTTCCACTACGCGCGGTAAGGACTATAGCCGATTCGGTTACCCCAACATCTGCAGGATCGATGATCTCATAAGTTTCCCTGTTTTTGATCACTCCGTCCTGGTGGATCCCGGAGCTGTGAGCGAAAGCATTTGCGCCTACAATAGCCTTGTTAGGCTGCACAAACATTCCCATTTCACGGGAAACCATATTACTGGTATCATATAATAATTTGGAATTTATATTGGTGGTTAAATTTAACCTGGGATGTTGCCTTAAAATCATGACAACTTCCTCTAAAGCCGTATTCCCGGCGCGCTCTCCAATACCATTAATAGTACATTCAATTTGCCTTGCGCCATTGGTAATTCCGGCGATGGCATTTGCAGTTGCTAATCCAAGGTCATTATGGCAATGACAGGAAAGCCGCACCTTGTGAATGCCTACCACATGTTCCTTTAAATATTTGATCTTTTGACCATATTCATCCGGAAGACAGTACCCTGTAGTATCCGGAATATTTAAAACCGTTGCCCCAGCTTTTACTGCTGCTGAACATACTTTAGCAAGAAATTCATTATCTGTTCTTCCGGCATCTTCAGCATAAAATTCAACATCTTCCACAAAAGTTTTAGAATAAGAAACGGCCTGAATGGCACGTTCTATAATTTCTTCACGGGAAGCCTTGAATTTGTATTTTATATGAGAATCGGAAGTACCAATTCCTGTGTGTATCCTTGGTCTTTTAGCATATTTTAAAGCTTCGGCAGCAACTTCAATGTCTTTCTTCAGAGCACGGGTAAGTCCGCAAACGGTAGCATTCTTTATCAGTTTTGAAATTTCGGTAACCGATTTGAAATCGCCTGGACTGGAGACAGGAAAACCTGCTTCTATTACATCAACTCCCAGTTCATCCAGACGTGCGGCTATTTTCAACTTTTGGGCAGTATTCAATTTACAGCCTGGAACCTGTTCTCCGTCACGTAATGTGGTGTCAAATATTTCGACCTTCTCTGTACTCATAAGAGTTATTTTTTATTTTATCTTTATCTAAAGTATTGCATACTATGCACCTCAAAGCTTTGAATAAGCAATTATTACGACAATTGACCCAAAAATGAAGATGCGAATAAGCTGATAATCAACAAGTTAAAATCAAATTTGTTACAATGACTAATGAATTAACCGACAATCTTTTTTCTTTAATAAAATCCCTTTCTTCTTCTGAAAAGAGACAATTTTCACTTTATGTTGGAAGGATTGGCGTGAATACCGACAGCAAATTTTTGAATTTGTTTAAGGTGATGTCCAAACAGAAAAAATATGATGAAAAGCTTATTCTGAATAATACTGATATCAGTAAGCAACAACTTTCTAATGTAAAGGCTCATTTATATAAGCAAATTTTAATAAGTCTGCGGTTAAATCCTGCCCATCAGGGTATTCCGGTGCAAATAAGGGAACAATTTGACTTTGCGTATATTTTATACCGTAAAGGTTTATATAAGCAGAGTTTAAAGTTGCTTGATAAGATCAAGTCAACGGCTTTGCATTATGAAGAAAAGAACGTGGCTTACGAGATCCTGGAGATGGAGAAAATTATTGAATCTCAATATATTACACGCAGTATTCACAACCGAGCCGAAGTTTTGATAAAACAAACTGAAGAGTTGAGTCAGTTAAACCTGGTCTCAAGTAAATTATCTAATTTGTCACTTAGGTTATATGGAATTTTCCTTAAAATGGGTTATGCCCGCACCAAAGAGGAGGCACAAGCCATTAAAACCCTTTTTGAAGAAAATGTGCCGAAATACGAATATAGCAAAATAGGGTTTCGCGAAAAATTATGGCTGTATAAAGCTCATCTTTGGTATAGCTTTATCACTCAGGATTTTTTGTCCTGCTACCGGTATTCTTTAAAATGGATCGATCTTTTTAATGAAAATCCACATTTGGTATCCATACATCCTGTCTCTTATATAAAGGGGAATCATTATCTTTTGGAATCTTTATTCTATTTAAATCATTCCAACCTTTTTGAAAAAACCCTTAAAAATTTGGAAGAGACCCTTAAAGATCCTAAAATTCCAGATGATGATAACCTGGCGGCATTGTCATTTTTATATGTATATACCAATAAACTGAACCTGAAATTTATGAATGGTGACTTCTCCGGAGCAGAACCACTTATTGAAAAAATTCAGAAGAAAATCAAAATTTATAAAGGCAGGATAGATGAGCATCATATAATGGTGCTCTATTATAAAATAGCCTCTCTTTATTTTGGAGGTGGCGACAATAAAAAGTGCATTGAATTCCTAAACAAGATCATCAGTAACAAGTCGCTGGAGATCCGGGAAGATTTGATGTGTTTTTCCAGGATTTTGAACCTGGTAGCTCATTACGAAGCCGGTCAGGATTATCATTTAGAGAGTTTGATAAAATCCACATTTAAATTTTTGATCAAGATGAATGATTTGCATGAAGTGCAAAAAGAACTGATCAAATTTCTCCGGATCTTACCCGATGTTTCTCCCCTGGATATTAAAGATGAATTCAGAAAACTCCATAGCAAATTGAAGCAATATGAAGATCATCCTTTCGAGCGAAGGGCATTCCTGTACTTGGATATTATTTCATTTTTAGAAAGTAAAATTGAAAACAGGCCCGTTGCCGATATTATTGCTGAAAAAGCAGCATTAGCAAACCGTTAAGGATTGTGTTCCTAAATCCGGATCCTCAATTATTGGAAAGTGTAACAACCAAACTAAAAACAAGCATCCCAAATTGGATCCTGGGGTGGGGGGGCAATAAATTCTAAAGGCTCCTTTTTAACTGGATGAATAAAGCAGAGTTTCCTGGCATGTAAATGAATGCTCGCATCTTTATTGCTTCGGTCAAAGCCATATTTGAGATCGCCTTTCACCGGGCAACCAACTGCCGATAACTGGCTCCGGATTTGATGATGTCTGCCGGTATGTAAACCTATTTCCAGCAAATAATAATTGTCCAGGGTTTTCAATATCTTATAATCCAGGATGGCCTTTTTGCTATCGGATATTTCCTTGATATAAGCAAAGGATTTGTTTTGTTTAGGATTGCGTTTCAGAAAATGAGTCAACGTATCTTCTGTTTTTGGCGGTGCGTTTTTTACAACCGCCCAGTAAGTTTTTTGGGTTTCCCTATCAGAAAACAGTTTGTTTAAACGGGTCAGGGCTTTGGAAGTTTTTGCAAAAACCACGATTCCTGTGGTTGGCCTGTCAAGTCTGTGCACAACGCCTAAATATACCGCTCCGGGTTTGTTATATTTTTCCGCGATATATTCTTTCACCACTTCACTCAAAGGCTGGTCACCTGTTTTATCAGCCTGTACGATATCTCCGGAGCGTTTGTTGATCACAATTAAGTGATTGTCTTCAAAAAGGATTTGAAGATTGGATTTGTTGGAGTGTATGTGTAAATTGTTTGAACCCATTAAAAATAGATATGAGTATTGAGATTTTAGTATTGAGATATGAGTATTGAGTAATTAGTAATGAGATAAATTAAGATGGATCTCATATCTAATATCTCAAATCTACCTAATACTGCTCATCTTCGCTGGGAAAATTACCCGATTTAACATCGTCCCTGTAATTCTGAAAAGCCTTTGTCATTTGTGCGTGCATATCTAGATATCGTCTTAAAAACCGCGGATTGAATTCGTGGTTCATACCAATCATATCGTGCAGTACCAAAACCTGTCCGTCTACGCCATTTCCTGCACCTATTCCAATTACAGGGATTCTCACGCTTTCTGCAATTTCTTTAGCCAGTTTAGCCGGGACTTTTTCCAAAACCATGGCGAAACAACCTAGTTTTTCCAACAGGAGTGCATCAGATTTTAGTTTTTCGGCTTCTTCCTCTTCTCTAGCCCGAACTGTATAAGTACCGAATTTATAAATAGATTGTGGCGTTAGACCAAGATGTCCCATAACAGGGATCCCGGCATTGAGGATCCTTTTTATTGATTCCTTTACTTCCTTTCCCCCTTCAAGTTTTACCGAATGTGCACCGCTTTCTTTCATAATACGAATGGCAGAACGAAGTGCTTCTTTAGGATCGCTCTGATAACTTCCAAAAGGCAGATCCACCACCACTAAACAGCGGTCAATTCCCCTAACCACACTTACAGCGTGATAGATCATTTGGTCTAATGTAATAGGAAGGGTGGTTTCATGGCCCGCCATCACATTACTTGCCGAATCACCTACCAGTATAACATCAATTTCGGCACCGTCAACTATTTTGGCCATAGTATAGTCGTATGCGGTGAGCATTGCTATTTTTTCCCCGTTGGCTTTCATATCTACCAGGGATTTGGTGGTAACTCGTTTGTATTGTTTTTTAGCGACTGACATTTCTGTATTTTTTTGAGAAGTAAAAGTAGTCAATTAGACTGCTACAGTCAAAAGAGATTTGAGATATGAGTATTGAGTATTGAGATGTTACCTAAATTACATTCAAAAGAGATGTGAGATATGAATATTGAGATGTTACCCAAATTACATTCAAAAGAGATGTGAGTATTGAGATGTTACCTGAATTACAGAAAAAAGCAACCAAAATTGACAAATCTATACTCCATACTTATATCTCAATACTCAATACTAATTACTCAATACTTTAAATTGGGAACAATTTTGGAAAGATAACAAAGAGGACAATGCCATTGTTCATGGCATGCATTGTAATTGGCCAAAACAAACCTTGATTTTCAATTTTTATTTTTCCGAAGAAAAACCCCGCTATGATCCTGGGGATAATTAATAAGATGAGAAGAAAATCAAGTTGAAAACCCTCCACATAATTAAATATATGGACCATCCCGAATATCACAGATGTTAAGATCCAGATAAATTTATAATGATGGCCTAAAAAAAAGCACAATTTGACCTGCCATTTCTGGGGAATAAACTCTTTGAGAAATAAAAAAGTCAAGATCATGAACAAGATGAGAAATGTGTATTTAATGATCCAAAAAACATCGGCCGGAATAAATGAGATTGTACCAACGAAGATCCAACTGCAAAGAAAAAATATGAGTTCGTTTTGAGAAGGTTTAATCAGGGTCCTAAACATTCCTTCCTCTATCAGCGGAGCAAAAATCACCGCCATTAAGACAAATTTCCAGGGATTTTCTTCCAAAAGAAGGATGAGGTCATTTTGCTGGTAACGTTCAAATTCGAATTCCGGGAAACCCACTTTTAATATTCCCAAAGCGATAAAAAACACAAAATAACATCCAAGCATCCAGACATAATTGCGAAGGAGATTTTGGATTTTAATTGGGAGTTTGTGTTTGAGCAATTTAATATGAGTTAAAAATGGATTTCATCAACTGAAAATAAGTTTAAAAAAAATGTGATTTCTCATTTTTCAAAAGGTTTGAGGTGCTGTTAACAATCGCTCATATTTACAGCAACTGCCAATCCGCCTTCTGAGGTTTCTTTGTATTTGGAACTCATATCTCTTGCGGTATCCCACATTGTTTGAATCACTTTATCCAAAGGGACTTTGGCTTTGGAGGCATCGCTTTCCATAGCGATCTCTGCGGCGTTAATTGCCTTAATGGCACCCATTGCGTTTCGTTCTATACAAGGAATTTGGACCAATCCCCCAATTGGGTCGCAGGTTAATCCAAGGTGATGTTCCATGGCGATCTCGCTGGCCATAAGGACCTGTTCCGGCGTGCCGCCCATAACTTCAGTAAGCGCTCCTGCAGCCATTGCGGAAGAAACCCCTATCTCGGCCTGGCATCCGCCCATTGCAGCAGAAATTGTGGCACCTTTTTTAAACAAACTGCCAATTTCACCGGCTACCAACATAAAACGTTTGACTTCTTCAAAAGTAGCATCGTGGTTTTCAATTACCATATAATACATCAAAACGGCAGGAACAGTGCCCGCACTTCCATTTGTTGGAGCAGTGACTACCCTTCCAAGAGAAGCATTTACCTCGTTAACGCTTATGGCCAGGCAACTTACCCATTTAAGGATCTGCCTGAATTTCACCTCGGTATTCCGGATAACTTCAACCCATTCTTCGGGAGAATTGTATTTTGATTCGCCTATAAGTCGTTTATGGATATCAAAGGAACGACGGTGTACGTTTAAACCTCCGGGAAGTGTACCTTCGGTATGGCAACCTGTATACATGGATTCCAGCATAACTTGCCAGATTTCCCGCAATCCCTTGTCTATTTCTTCATCGCTTCGAAGGGATCTTTCATTTTCCAGTACAATTTCAGAAATACATTTGTTTTCGCTTTTGCAATAGGAGAGGAGCTCGGTTGCTTTTTCAATGGGAAACGGAAATTCTTTAAAAATTTCCATTTTCTGTTTTG
>Ga0314774_1000523_pt1 | contig 30214 bp, 44 predicted proteins | sample MetaGCBIA2018_FD_204515 | JGI IMG/M metagenome (GOLD analysis project Ga0314774, IMG submission 204515) | Cryopeg brine microbial communities from Beaufort Sea near Barrow, Alaska, United States - CBIA 2018 | ecosystem: Environmental > Aquatic > Marine > Coastal | place: USA: Alaska | collected...
GCTTTCCTCTCTCCCCGACCTTCAAACCGGGGGTCGCACGTGCGCATGCGCGAGTAAGGGGGGCGAAATGGCCAACGTCGTTGAGGGAACTGTCATTTCGGTTGCTGCCGCTTCTCATTTGGACGCGGAGGGCAAGGATGCTGGTGCGATCGCGGCTCTGCTCGCCCTGGCGCACAAGATCGACGATTACGACACCGTGCTCGACCACATTCTTGAGCAGATCGAGAATGACCCTGAGTCGAAGGTCCGGCCGCCGGCGTCGGACAACGTTTCGTTGCCCACTTACCTGAAATATTGCGAGTCGCTCGGGCTGACCCCGGGCGGCCGCGGCGAGCTCACGACCGGCAAGAAATCGGCCGCTGCGCCCAAAGATGAGTTGACCGACTTCCTCAATGGGGCCGGTATCGGTTGATTCCAGTGGGGGTGCTCGTGGCTCCGAAGCTGATGGGCCGCACTGAGCCTCGCATTTTCACTAAGCCTCTCCGTGAGTTGACGCCGGAGACGTCGCGCGGGTTTGAGGTGATCAAGTTCGCGCTGGTTTTCCTTGGCGTTGACCTGTATCCGTGGCAGAAGTTCCTGCTGATCCACGCGCTCGAGATCCTTCCTGACGGGCAGTATCGGTTCAAGCGCGTCATCGTGCTCGTAGCGAGGCAGCAGGGCAAGACGACTCTCGCTTCGGTGCTCGCTGCGTGGTGGTTGTTCGTCGACTCGAAGCGTAACCCTGACATGGTGCCGCCGGTGAAGTTCAAGGTCGTCGGCGTCGCGCAGAACCTCGACATCGCTCGCGAGCCGTGGGCCGCGGTAAAGATGTGGTGTGACCCTGAGCCGAATACGGACGAGGAGCGCGAGCTGGCGTTGCCGGCGCTGCAGAACGCGACGGCGAAGGTGTCGGACACGAACGGCAAGGAGGGCATCTACGCCCGGTCTCGTGCTCACTATGAGATCCGCGCCGCCGCGAATGCCCGGGGCAAGCCTGCCGCTCGTGTGCTCATGGACGAGATGCGCGAGCAGAAGACTTGGACCGCTTGGAACGCTGTATCGCAGACGCTGAAGTCGTTTTGGTCTGGTCAGATGTGGGGCATCTCGAACGCTGGCGATTCGTCGGCGGTTGTGTTGCGCACGCAGCGCGACGCTGGCCTTGAGTCCATCGCGGAGTGGGAAGAGTACGTCGAGGCCGGCGTCATGTCGGCTGAGGACTTCGCCAACAGTCACGATGTCACTCTCGGTCTGTTCGAGTGGTCGGCGCCCGATGGGTGCGCGCTCGATGATGTCGAGGGGATCCTGCAGGCGAATCCGTCTATTGGCCATGGTGCGATGACGGTTCAGTCGGCGTTGTCGGACATCCGCGGCATGACCGAGGCTGGGTATCGCACTGAGGTGCTGTGTCAGTGGGTCGTCGCCGACGTGGATTCGTTCATCGATGTCAAGGAGTACCGGCTCCGGGCTGTGCCCGTCGATGAGATCTCGATCCCGAAGGGTTCCCGCACGGTGTGGGGCGTTGACGTTTCGCACGACCGCAAGACGACGTGGCTTTCTGCCGCAGTGTTCACCGAGGATGGGCGGCCGTTTACTACTGTGCGCCTGTCGCGTGCGGGGATGATGTGGCTGCCTGAATATCTCGCCGAACTGGCCGAGGCATCCGGGCAACGCGAGGTCGCTGTGAATGCCAAGGGTTGCCCTGCGATGGAGTTTATTGAGCCTCTCAAGAAGCTTGGTCTCACTGTGCACGAGTTCGACGGCCCGAAGTACGCGATCGCCACTGGCCGATTCCGTGACGCAGTGCGCGACGAGAAGCTCGTCGTCATCGCTCAGCCGGACATTGACCTTGCTGTGCAGGGCGGCGTGGTTGTTCCGTACGCCGACAATATGGCGTGGTCGCGGCCGAAGTCGCTGCCGATCGACATTGCCGGCCTCATTGCGGAGACGATCGCGCTCTATGCCCTCGAACTGCTCAAGCCTGAGCCGGTCGAGAAGACTCCACCACCTCCACCGCAGGCCGAGATGGTCACGCGCGACGACGTAACACCGACCGACGCGAACCTCGCCACGGCGGCGTTTTAGCCCAATTCTGAAAGTAGGTGCCGCATGCCCGATGAACAGGGGTATCAGGTAAGCGGGCTGTCGTCCTGGGCGAGCATGGCCGCTGAGTCTCACGAGACGAACCCGGATCTTGCGTGGCCGATGTCGGTCGAGGTGTTCGACAAGATGCGCCGCGAGGATTCGCAGATTGGGTCTGTGCTGCGCGCTGTGACGCTCCCGATTCGTGGGGCTGAGTGGATGATCGATCCAGCCGGCGCGAGCGAGGAAGTCGTGAATCTCGTTGCCACCGACCTCGGGTTGCAGGTCAAGGGTCGCGAGCCGGTGAATCCGCTGCGTACGAAGGGCCGTTTCCAGTGGGGCGAGCACTTGCGCCTGGCGCTGCTCGAGCTGGTCTACGGCCACTCGTATTTCGAGCAGGTCTATAAGCCTGAGGCTGGGAAGCTGCGGCTCAAGAAGCTCGCGTGGCGTCCGCCTCGCAGCATCTCGAATGTGACGGTCGCGCGTGACGGCGGCCTCGTGTCGATCGAGCAGCACGGCGTCAAGTATCCGATCCCCGTCGGCCGCCTGGTGGTCTACATCAACGACCGCGAGGGCGGCAACTGGATCGGTACGAGCTTGCTGCGTACCGCATACAAGAACTGGCTGTTGAAGGACCGTATGCTGCGCGCTCAGGCGCTCACGGTCGAGCGCAACGGCCTCGGCGTGCCGGTATACGAAGGTGCCCCGGTGCCCGATGGTGCCACTGCTGAAGAGCGCGAGGCGTGGCAGGAATCGGAGAAGATCGCAGGCCTCAAGCTTGCCAAGGGTTTCCGTGCTGGTGAAGCTGCTGGCGCGTCGATTCCGAACGGCGCGAACCTGACGCTGATGGGTGTCACGGGCAAGCTGCCCGACACCGACCAGCCGATCCGATACCACGACGAGCAGATCGCGCGCGCGGTACTGGCTCACTTCCTGAACTTGGGGACTGAGACGGGCTCGTGGGCTCTCGGTTCGACGTTCGCTGACTTCTTCACCAGCTCGCTGAATGCTGTGGCGGCCCAGATCCGGGACATCGTCAACGCACACGTCATCGAAGATCTCGTGGACTTGAACTGGGGCGAGAACGAACCGGCCCCGCGTCTGGTGTTCAAGCCGATCGGTGGTGGCTCGCTGTCGGCGGAGGCGCTGAAGAGCTTCGTCGATGCGGGCATTATTCAGCCCGACGAGACGCTCGAATCATTCATGCGGGCGGCGTTCAGCCTGCCCGTGAAGGACAAAAACGCACCCGCTCCGGTGGATGAAGTGAAGCCTGAGGAGGCGGCATGACCAACGAACAGAAGGCCCGGACGTGGTTCCGCATCGACGCGCGAGCCGCGGCGGAGGACACGGGCGCGCCGAGTTCGGCCGACGTGTTCATCTACGGCGACATCGGCGACAGCTTCTGGGGCGGCGGTGTGTCGGCGCAGAGCATGGCGACTGAACTCGCGGCACTCGACGTTGCCGAGCTCAACGTTTACATCAACTCTCCCGGCGGCGCCGCGTGGGATGGCATCGCGATCATGAATGCGATCCGCCGACACCCCGCCAATGTCACGGTGCACATCGACGGCCTCGCGGCTTCGGCGGCGTCGATCATTGCGATGGCGGGCGACAAGATCGTGATGAATCGTGGCTCACAGCTGATGATCCATGACGCATCCGGTGGGGTGTTCGGCAACGCGACCGACATGGAAGAAGTCGCGGTCGTCTTGCAGAAGCTGTCCGACTCCCTTGCGGACGTCTACGCCGGCCGCACTGGAACTGACCGGGCTCAGTGGCGCGCCGCCATGAAGGCAGAGACGTGGTACACGGCTGAGGAAGCCGTCGCCGCTGGCCTCGCCGATGAGTGGGTCGATTCTCCCGCATCTCAGCCAGTGGACCGCGCGCGGTTCTCTGCGCGAGCGCGATCGGCGATTCCGTCGCTCGCGTCCCTCAATCTCCCGAGCTCGTCCGAGCCGGGACACACCAACCGAAAGGACCCACTCGCCATGAGTGACATTCTGAAGGCTGGCCTCCTCGAGCGGCTCGGCGTTACCGATTCCGCAATCACTGACGAGTCGCTTCTCGCGGCTTTCGACGTGGTACTCGATCAGGCCACCGCTCCCGCTGCCCCGGCCGCAGTCCCGGCTGGCACCGTCCTGATCGACTCCGCCGTGCTGAGTGACCTGCAGGCTTCCGCCGCGCTGGGTCGCAAGGCCAGCGAGGCGCAGGACACCGCACGCCGTACCGCCATCGTGGACAGCGCCGTGAATGACGGACGCATCGCGCCCGCCTCGCGCGCCACGTGGCTCGACTCGCTGAACGTGAGCGAAGAGGGCACGACTGCTCTCATCGCCTCGCTGGCGAAGAACACCATCCCGGTCACCGAGATCGGCACCGCCGATGAACCGAACGAAGCGGACAACCTGTACGCGCTCGCGTTCGGCAACGACACGAAGGAGGCCTAACGATGGCTGATTACCTGCCCAAGTTCGATTCCGGCAAGCCCTTCACGCTGGCCGCTTCGGCAGACGTGACCGGTGGCCGCGTCCTCATCGCCTCCGGTGCCGGGACCGTCGCCGCCTCCGGTGCTGACGCTGCGAACGTCGTCGGCGTCGCGGGCTTCGATGCCCTTTCCGGTGAGCCGGTGACCGTCTACCCGCGATCGGGTGGCGTGCACAAGCTCGTTGCCTCCGCGGCGATCGCTGCCGGTGCCAAGGTCATCTCGGCTGCAACCGGGAAGATCGCCACCCAGGGCGCCGGCGTCAACCCCATCGGCATCGCGGTCACCGCTGCTGCCGCCGACCTGGACGTCGTCGACGTCCTCTTCATCTAAGGAGCAAGAAAAGACATGGCGTCTTACACCTACCCGGTGGCGCGTCCCACGGGCACGCTCACCACGGCGCAGATTCACCTGCTCCTGTCCAACCCGAATGTCATCGCCAAGCGCGCGGCGGCTCTCGCGGATCAGAAGTTCATCGCGGACTTCCTGCTGCGTGGCCGCTTCAACGCGGTCGGCGGCGGCATCTTCTACGAGACCGGCGAGGAACTGTTCGCCGCTGACTCGCCCGAGGTCATCGCGCCCGGTTCGGCCTACCCGAAGACGGTTCTCACCAGTGGCGAAATCGCCGCTGCGAAGACCGACAAGCGCGGCATGGGCACCGACATCTCCGACGAGAAGATCTCCCGCGAGGGAATCAGCTACGTGAACAAGGGCCTCGTCCGGCTCGCGAACACCGTCATTCAGGATGTCGACCTGCGATCGATGGCCGTTATCGCGTCGAAGGTCACGTCCTCGGCGGCTGCTTCGGCTGCGTGGACGACTCCCGGCTCGGTGCTCGAGACTCTCGTGACCCAGAACGGACTCCGCGGCGACGGAACTGGCATTGACCTGCAGGTCGTTGTCCTGAAGCCGGCGAAGTTCGCGAAGCTCGTCGGCATTCTCGTGGACGCAGGCGCGTTCCCGAGGGAGCAGGCGAACATCGTCCTCACGGGAAACCTGCCGTTCGACGCGCTCGGGTACACGTGGACCACGTCGCCGACCTACCTCAACGACAACCCGCTGTTCCTCGACGTGGATCAGCTCGGTGGCATGGCCGACGAGAACCTGCAGTCGCCGGAGTTCGTGCGTTCCGCCGGCTCGCAGGTTGAGGTGTCCAGCATTCGTGCCGGCTCCCTCGACAAGTACGAGCTGCGCGTTCGTCGCGTCACGGTGCCGGTCGTCACCGAGCCGCTCGCCGGAATCACCATCACCGGGACGGGCCTCTGATGGCCGCCGGGAAGCCGAAGGCGTACCGGGTCAAGGGCGCTGTCGCGGTCATTCGCAAGGACAGCCACGAGCGTTACATCGACCGTGGCGGCGTGTTCCCTGCCGACGCTCTCGACGAGGCGAACGCGACGCACCTCCTCACGGCGGGGCTCATCGAGGTCTTCGAGCTGCCCGAAGTGGCAGACGAGACCAAGTCCGAGGCTGTCGCAGTCGAAACCAAGAAGTAACGAGAAGGGGGCGGTGGAGTGATTATCCCGGAAGAAATCAGTACTGACGAGGATCTCGCGCGGCGCATCCTGGTGCGCGCGCGCTCCATCGCCCCCTGCCTCAATTCCATTCCTGACGACGACGACCGGAAGCGCGACGCGATCGCGATCCTCAAAGGCGTAATCGCTGAGGTTCCGGCGCCAGGTGCACGCCGGGTGAAGTCGCGCGGGAGGAATGGGACGTCGATCAGCTACGCGGATGTCGGCGGGGCATTCAGTCCTGACGACATCGCGGGCTTGCGGTCGCTGTGCGTTGCGGTTTCTGCAGTTTCTGCGGGTCTGCCCGTGGGGAGCTTCCCGACTGCGAGCGTCTTCGGTCGAGAGTGGGCTGAGGGTGAGTATTCATGAGCTGGGATGACCCGTTCTGGTATCCGCACACGGTCAGCATCCGAAATGCCAAGCCGTCTGGTGGCATGGGCACCGGGTACGACGCGGCGCGCACGGTCAGGGCGGAAGTGAAGGACGAGCAGCGTCTCGTCCGCAACGCCGCCGGGGCTGAGGTCGTGTCGTCGTCGTCGGTGACCGTTCCGATCGCCCAACATGTCCCGGTGGGCTCGCTCGTCACCGTGTGGCCCGGTAGCGCTCGGGAGCGCCAGGCGGAAGTTCTCGCTGTCGGCGTAGACGAGAACGGGCTGGACGACCTCGATTCGTTCCTTGTCCTGTCCCTGAAGTAGGAGGTCGCCGTGAAGACGCATGTCCCTGTGGTTTCGCTGGTTGAGAAGGCAGCGCAGGATGGACTCCGCGAAGCGGGCCGGGAGATTCTGAAGGCGGCGCGCAAGAAGAGCCCCAGCGACGGCGGCGACTCGGACAAGTCCGGGTTCTCGACCGTGGATGACCTCACGCTGCAGGTCGGGTTCAAGTCGTATATTTCCCGCATTCAGCACGAAAACCTCGACTACCAGCACAAGCCCGGCGAGCAGGCCAAATTCCTCGAGGCTGCCGCCGAAGAGGTTGACACGGGCGCGATCATCGCGGCTAAGGTGCGTGCCGCTCTTGGATGATCGCACCTTGACCATGCTGATCTGCTCCATCCTCGGCGAGATCCCCGGCTGGGACTGGAACCCGGACGGGCTGGGGCCCGTGATAGCGGACCCCGTAACCATCTTCTATGGCGCGCTCGGTGCCGCACCTGACACGGCGTGCGGCGTTCGCGTGTACGGCTCAACCGACGAGCGGCACCTCGGGTGGCGGCGCGTGCAGCTTCGGCTGCGCGGCGGCGCTGGCCGACCCGATGGTGCCGACGTGCTCGCCGCCCCGGCATTCGATGCCCTCCATGGACTTTCCCGCGTGGGAGGGATTAGCGGCATCAGTCGCCAATCAATGGCACCAGCTGGTGCCGATGACAACAGGCGTGAAGAACGCACCGAGAACTACCTCATCACCCTAGACAATTTGGAGGCCTTCAATGGCTAGTAAAGTCCCCCTTCCCGCCGGCTCGACGCTCGGCAAGAGCTTTGAGTACGGCATCGACGTCAACCTCGGCACCTACGATGTGCCGGTCTGGCAGCCGGTGCGCCGCATCAGCGGTTTTCAGCCGAGCCCGACACCCACCACGCAGGACGCGCAGACGTACGATGACCTCGGCGCCGCGAACCAGGACGTGACCGGGTGGAGCATCAACCACTCGTTCAACGCCCAGGTGAACCGCAGCATCACCACGGGGCTGTACCTGCCCGAGGTCGAGGCTGTCCTCGCCCGCACCGGACCTGAGTCGAAGGGTGAATCGGCGGTGCTCGATGCACGCTGGTACCACAAGCCCGAATCCGGTGCACCGAACCCGAATGATGCCGGTCGCGGTTTCTTCACCGTTTCCACGACTCGTCAGAACTCGGGGCCGAACGGCGAGATCGAGGTCCTGTCGATCACCCTCACCGGTAAGGGGCCCTACGACAAGATCGTTAACCCGTTCGCGGGCTGGGCTGTCACCGGTCCGACCCTCTCGAGCGTGTCGGCTGCTTCCCCCGCGACGAACCCCGCGGGCACTGGCAAGCAGGTCACGATCACCGGTGTGAACCTCACCGGTGCGACTGCGGTCACGTTCAAGGCGATCGCTGCGAGCTCGTTCGCCGTGATCAGCTCGACGACGATTGTGGCCGTGCTCCCGAGCGACACCGCAGGGACCGTCGCTGTTGTCGTCACCACGCCGGCTGGCGTGTCGGCTGCGCTCAACTACACGCGGGCGGCGTAACCCGTGGGCGCTGTCGACTTCAGCGAGTGGGTAGCGCCCGACCTCAAGCTCGAACTGGGGGGTCGCACTTATACGGTGCTGCCCCCCACGGTCGAGGCCGCGAAGATGATCCTTGCCGCGGCGGTTCGCGGCGAGGTGAATCTGGGGCTCGTCAAGGGCGAACTCCCCGCGGAGGTTCAGGCGATGCTCGACACGATCGGCGACGAGCACCCCGCCTTGGGCGATGCCTATGCGGCGATGGTGGCCGACGAGGTGCCGGCCGCGACGATTGACCGTGTGGCCTATTACGCGGTCTTCTACTGGGCGCGCGGCAAGGAATACGCGGACACTCTCGCGAAGCTGCTCTGGCTGCCTCGTGACCTCACGCCCAGCACTGCAGGTGGTGCGGCCCCAAAAGGCTGAACACCGCCGAGGACTGGGCACCGTACGGCATCGGTGAACCTGATGCCGAAGGGTGGTATGCGGACTACAGGCCGGTGCCCCAACATCTGAAACCCGAAGCGCCCGACGCGCTGCCAGGCGAGACGCCGGCGGCCGAGATCGACGGTTCGCTTCTGGCGCTCGTAACCAACTGGCGGTTGGTCGTCGCTGAGCTCGCTGAGCGCGGCATCGACCTGTACGACCCTGCAGTACTTGCACGTCCGTGGCCCGGTGTGCGGGCGGTGATTTTCAGCCTGATCGATTCCCCGACGCGCTTGCGCGCGGTACTAACCCGGAGGTAACTCATGGCGCTACGTGCCGCAGAGCTCGAGGTACTTTTCACTGCTGACACGAAGCAGGTCGAGAAGGCCGACAAGGACGTCAAGTCCATTGGTGAGCGGATCGAGAAGAAGCCCATCGAGGCGAAGGTCACCGCTGATGGGAAGGGCGCGCTGGCCAGCATGGGCCGCGTTGAGTCTGCGGCGAAGAAGCTCGTCTCGCAGGACACTTCCCTGAAGCTCGATGCGGATGTGACTCGGGCGGAGAAGAGCCTTGACCGGGCGAAGCAGCGTCTCGCAGATCTTGAGGTGCGTGCGCTCGGTGGCCTTGAGGTGACGGCGGATGTTCGTCGTGCTGAGGCTGCGCTTTCGAAGATCGAACGTAACCTGACCGGCCTGCGTACGGCGAAGAACGAGATTGAGATCGATGCGTCGACGATCAAGGCTGAGGGCGAGCTGGATAAGTTCGCGTCGAAGGCGCGCACGGCTGGTGATAAGGGCGGTAAGTCGTTCGCGGGCGGCCTTGACTCTGCTACGCGCGGCGCCGGCGCGAAGGTCGGCGATGCTGTCGGCGGCGACATCGAGGAAACTCTCATTTCGGCGCTGGTCGCCATTCCCATCGCGGGTGGAATTATCCTCGCAGCGGTTGGTATCGGCAAGGCCATCAGCGGCGCGATTCAGGATGGACTGCAGGTCGAGGTCGGCAACGACCGGCTGCAGGCGCTGACGGGCATCTCGGAGGCTGACGCGCTCCGTCTGGGCCGCGCCGCCGGCGAAGCCTATGCGAACGTCTTCGGCGATTCTGTCGAGGCAAACATGGACACTGCCCGCCTCGCGCTGCAGTTCGATCTGATCGACGCCAACACCTCCACGAAGAGCGCGCAGAAGGTAGTCGAAGGGTTGTCTGGCATTGCTGGCGTCCTCGGTGAAGATGTGCGCCCAATCGCGGCGGCCGTCACGACGATGCTGAACACGGGCCTTGCGAAGTCGGCTCAGAATGCTTTCGACATCCTGGCTACTGGTGCTCGCGAGGGCGTGAACCGCAGCGAGGACCTGATCGATACGTTCACCGAGTACCCGGCCACGTTCTCCCGCCTCGGGCTGTCTGCCGAGGAGGCACTCGGTCTCATGAATCAGGGCCTCGATGCTGGTGCGCGCAACAGCGACCTCGCTGCGGATGCTCTGAAGGAATTCCAGATCCGTGCGACCGATTCCTCGAAGGCTTCGGCTGAGGGATTCCAGGCGCTCGGGCTCAACGCTGAAGAGATGACTGCGAAGATCTCACGCGGCGGTCAGGATGCCAACGACGGGCTCGGGCTTGTGCTCGACAAGCTTCGCGAGACCGAAGATCCGGTGTTGCGCAACGCGGCAGCCGTGGCGTTGTTCGGTACACAAGCGGAGGACCTCGGCACGGCTCTGTTCAACATGGACCTGTCGTCGGCTGTTGACCAGCTCAACGGCGTGACGGGATCAGCGCAGAGGATGTTCGACACTCTCGCTGACAATGACGCGACGAAGATGGAGCAGGCCTCGCGCAACATCGAGGTCGCCGCGGACGGCATGAAGGGTGCTCTCGCGGCCGCGTTCTCCGATCCACTGGCAGACGCTGCTGAGTGGATATCTTCGAACCGCGGGCCGATGCTGCAGTTCTTCTTCGACCTTGCAAATGGTGCGCTCGATTTCGGTGTGACGCTGGTCGAGGCGTCAGCGGGCGGCGCGGAGGCTCTCGGGGAATTCGTGTCCGGGCCGGGCGCGCAGATGATCGAGCTCCTGATTGGCATTCAGAAGTTCGTGAATCCCTTCGCTGACACGTCGGCTCTTGAGGGCATGCGCGATGAGATGCAGGGCTTCGATGCTGTGTCGAACAATGCGGCCGACACGATGCGTAAGAGTCTCCTGCCGGGGATCGAGGAAGCGCGTTCGAAGCTGAATGAGTTCGGCGATGGTGCTATCGCAATGGGGTATCTCAATGATGCTTCACTGCGCCTCGCTAGTGCGATCGATGAGGTCGGCGTCACCTCCGAAGGGGCAGTGTTCGGTCTCGAAGGTATTGACCTGGCGAACATCCGCGCGTCTGACTCGGGCAAGTTGCTTGAGGATCAGGTGCGCGGGTCTATCGCGGCGATGGGCGATGAGGTTGGCGCGGCGGCGGCGGCGGGCGAGAGTCAGGAAGACCTGGCCGGCCGTTATGCGACATCGACGGAGGCTCTTGTCGGGCAGCTCACACAGATGGGCCTGACGGAGGAGCAGGCGCGCAAGCTCATTGATACCGTGCTGGAAACCCCTCCGTCGGCGACGACCGCGTTTGGGTCGAATGCTGAGGAGCAGCAGGGCAAGGTGCAGGGCCTCGCGGACCGCATCACGACTCTGCCTGATGGCACGGTCGTCATCGACGCGAACGTTGAACCGGCTGACACGAAGCTGCGGGAGTTGCTCAACCGGTGGGATGGGTTCCAGATATCTGGGACCGCACAGACCAGCTCGGGTGTTCTCAAGCAGGCCAAGGGTGGCGTTGTCGAGTTCATGGCGCAGGGTGGCTTCAACGGCCTCACTCCGATGTCTCACACCGCGCAGGTGGTGCCGCCGTCGACGTGGCGGGTGGTGGGTGATCGCGGCGACGTTCCCGAGTCGTTCATTCCCCTCGACGGGTCCGCGCGCTCCATGGCGATCCTGCTGGAGACGATGCGGCGCATGGGCGTCACCGCGATGGCTGAGGGCGGCATCACTCCCACGCCGGCCGTATCTGGTGGCAACTCGTTTCAGATCGATATCACGGGCATTCCGAATGAGTCGATGGAGTCTCTGGCCAACCGGGTCATAGCGAGAATCAACGCTGAATCTAGGAGGTACGGATGACACGGCTCACCATCGGCGACTTCCACTTCAAAGGCACCCGAGACGGGTTCCGCACCGGCGAGTACCTGGTGACGCTGGACGGATGGGAGGACGGCGTGCACATGCGCCGCACCTCCAACCCGATCCCTCAGGGCCACGGCGAATTCGATGTGCCCACGTTCATGGAGGCCCGGACTGTCGACTTCACCGCGAATGCCTACGCCAACAATGCGGCGGAGCTCGGGCACCGCGGCCGCGCGTTCAAGGCGTTGCTGGCTGGTGGCACCTCACGGCGGGTGACGGTGGAGTTGGCCGGCCAGACTCTCTGGGGCATGGCGCGTGCGGGCGATGCAAGGCCGACCTGGCAGCGTGCGCCGGGTGGCATTCACTTAGCTCGAGCGTCCATGGAGTTATTCCTCGCGAATCCGCGCCTGTTTGGTGAGTCGCACACGTTCAGTGGTGCGGCTCCGGTCGTCTACCACTACGGCAGCTTCCCAGCCTCCCCCGTCATCACGGTGACGGGCTCTGCTCCTGGTGGCTACACGATCAACCTTCCGGCCGGCAAGCGCTACACGGTGACCGCCCCGTTGGAATCAGGTGTTCCGCACGTCGTTGACATGGCAGACGGCTACCTGCGCATCAACGGTTTGATCGTGTCCGGTTCGGTGGGTCGGGCTGACCTGCTCGCCATTCCGGGCGGTGCGTCGGTGGCGGTTTCTGTGACGCCCGTTTCTGGCACGGCTTCTCTGTCGGTGCTTCTGCTCGACACGTTCATGTAAGGGGTGGCTATGTGGCGATATTGGATTTGCGACACACAGACCGGGGCGAAGATCCAGCGTCTACGTGACCCTGTGTCTGGGCCATGGTCGTGCTCGCTGGATGGTGGCGATGCTGGCAGTACCGTTTTCCAGCTTGGTGCTGACGACTTCACTCAGGCGCAATGGTGGGACTTCACGGCGCCTCATTCGCGCTCTCTCGTTGTGGAGCGTAACGAGGTGATCCGGTATCTGGGAATCATCAACGCGGCCCCGGATTTCGATCACGACACTGGGCGGCTCACGGTCGCGCATGTTGACCTTGAGTCGTTCTTTGCTGAGCGTTACCCGTTCGGCGTCGGTTCGTATTGGGCAGACGAGGGTGCGCATCGGCCGGGGAAGCTTGAACTTTCTGGGCTCTCTCACCGGGCGATCATCTGCAACATTGTTGCGGCCGGTCTAATTGGTCCGACTTCAAATTACCCAATGCCCGTGGTTCTGCCTTGGCTTACCGAGTCTGGTTCGCAGTCGTTGACCGCTGAGAACTTCAACTTCCAGACGGTCGCGGATCTAATCTCTGACCGGCGCAAAGTACAGGGCGGCGTCGACTTCTATTTCAAGCCTCGATGGAAGTCAGACACCGCATTTGAGTGGGTGCTGGTTGCCGGTTCGGATGCGGCCCCTCTGCTCATCGGCAAGACGGCCGACTTCTACCTGAACGCGAAGAAGCCCGTGCTGACACGCGTGAGGTTCGGCCGCGATGGTGTGAAGCAGTTCACGGGCATGTTCTCGATTGGGCAGGGTTCCGGCGCTGATATGTCAGTGGGCGGCATTCCGTCTGGTGCAGGCTTGCCTCCGGTGATTCCGGCGCGCGACACGCAGCAGAAGATCGACAACGAGGCGAACCAGGCCGTGCTCGCGGGTATGTCATTGGAGGCCGCGCGGGTCCGGTACAAGCCGACGTTTCAGTGGTCGTTTCAATTGCAGGCATCCACCGAGGCTGCCCCAGTCGAATCGATCGACCTCGGCGACATACTCCGCGTCCATGTCGAGACAAGCCCGTATATACCAACTGGCTGGCATTCCCTAAGAGTGGTCGCGCTCAAGGGCAACGAGGGCGAACAAGTCACGCCGACCGTGCAAATGATTGGAGAGGTCACCTAATGGGTTACATCGATGACGCTTCTGGCAAACGTGAGCTGCGGAATCTCTGGGCGGCCGTTCGCAAACTGGGAACCATGTCGCCGCTGGACAACTCGTCAGTCGAGGGTCGCACCCGGTTCATCGGCAACGAGTCTTTGCTGGTGGAGGGCTCGCAGAAAGTAACCGGTTGGCTCATTGTCACGGGCACGCTCAAGATCGTCGGGTCGTTCCTGCTCGAGGGCGCGACGACGATCACCGGCAACCTCGTATCGTCGGGCACTGCACTGTTCACTGGCCTGTTCACAGTGCGCGGCACCACCCGGCTGGAGGGTGACACGACGCAAGTCGGCGCGCACCACGTACAGGGCAATCAGGACATCACCGGGACGCTCGCGGTTAAGAGCGCCGCAACCCTTGAGGACGACCTCACCCTCACCGCCGGCGGCAGGATCATCGCCGGGCTGCTGCAGATGGGGCCCAACACCGGCAACGGCGGCGCGGGCATCACAGCCACCAGCGGGCACCTCTCGCTCATGACTTCCGGCGCCGGCGAAGTCCGAGCCAACTACCTCCGAATCGCCGTCGCCCTCGCTACAGAAGACCTCGAGGTGGACGGGGCGCTGTGGGCGGGGGGCGGCATTACCACGACGCTGCCGCTGAAATCTGGGGCCGCGGCAAATGTCCACGTCGATTCGGGCGGCAAGCTCTGGCGCACCAACTAGCCAATTCACACAGCCCCCCACTATCGGGCCGAGCCCGCTTCTACCCTGACCCTTGGAGGGCCCATGCCCACAGTTACCGGCAATGTCAGCACTTTCGGGCTGGAATCGGTGTCCCTTGCAGGGGCCGCGATTCAGTTCATCCCGTCTCAACCCGCCATAACGGGAGACCGATACGTTCTGTCTGCGCGAACCGTCAGCGCACCAATCGCAGCAGGCAGCGGCGCTTTCACCGTCAATCTGGCAACAACAGAAACAACTCGACCGGCGACCTACTACAGCATCCGCATCGTATCCCTCGACCCTGGCGAGAACTTCACACATATCGACTTCCCTGAGTGGGAACTACGGGTGCCCGTCACGGGCGGGCCAATCGCCGACCTGCTCGTGCTATCCGCGAACCCCGCGATGGCGTGGGTTGGGGATGACCCGCCGCCTGGCGACATCGTGCCCGGTGCGTGGTGGTTGGATTCCGATTCGTCATCTGACGACTTCGGCTGGCTTTTGGAATGGGAGTAGCACATGGCATGGGTACGCAAAGCATTTCTAAAGTCCACGGTCGAAGGCCCCCGAGGTCCGATCGGCCTGCCCGGCGTGAACGCTGTCGCGAACGACACTGCAACCGCTGGATACGTCAACGCGTCCACCTCTGACACGTTCGCAGCCCTCACCGCCCTCTTCAATCGCAAGCTCGGGCTTGACCCGCGCGACTACGGCGCTATCGGGGATGGCGTTGCAGATGACACGGCCGCACTGAACGCGTGCATCACCGCTGCCGGCGATCTCGGTTCAGTTCGGCTCACTCCGGGCGCGATCTACTACATCACGGCCACACTGGTGCTGATGGCGTCAACTGAGCTGCGTGGTGGCGGCGCGAAGGCAACTGAGATTCGCGCGTCAACAGACATCACCATGATCTCTGCGTCTGGCGGGCAGGGTCAGGCAATCACGAACCTAACGGTGCGGAACACCACGGCGGGAGCGCGCACAACCTACGACATTGACTTCACGAGCCCCACGAAGCCAGTGATCAAGGACGTTGAGGTGAATCTGCCGAACGGATCAGCAGGCGGCGGTGGTGTCCGGTTCCGAAAGGATGCGGCAGTTGCCGGCAACTCGTTCATGCCGCAACTGAACCGTGTGTGGATTCGCAACGGGCACCTCGTCATCGACGGCGTTACCGATGGGCACGTTGTAGACAGCTACATTTGGGCACCGTACACGGGCGCTCGGGCAGCCGTCGATATGTCGAACATCGCCAACGGTTGGTCGTTCGCTGCCGTCGATGTCGTGCCCACCACTGGCGATGGTGCGGGTTATCGGATGCAGCAGACGTGGGGTACCAAGATCACGGGCGGCTACATCGATGGTTCCTATGAGTCGATCATGACGGGGTATGGAATCCGCATGATCGACTGTGGCCAGATGAACATTTCCGGTACCGCGTTCTACAACCTGGGCCGCTCTGGTATCCGCCTCGACAACTCGCACGGCAACACGGTTTCATCGTGTGGGTTCGAGCGCGGGAACAAGCAGGGCAACTTCTATCCCGACATCGACCTCTACGGGTCGAACTACAACACGTTCACGACTCTCGGGCATTCGATGCGCATCGCTCGAGCCAACCCGGGCGGGATCTACCGCGAGGACACGTCTTCCGTGGGCAACTTCTTCGACTCAAGCGCGATCAACACTGACGGCACGAACAACTACGGCACGCCCTATTTCGTTGGCAACGCTGGAACGCAAGGCAAGAATATGCGGCCGGCGTCCCTCTGGCAGCGTCCGTCTGGCGTGCCAACCTTCATTGTTCCCCCGGCAAGTCTGCTTGCAATCGGGGCAGTTTCCGCAGCATGGTCGGTGGCACAGCGGGCGCAGTTCCACAGGTTCTCCCTCGCTGATGGCGCAGTGTACCGTTACGCGAACTTGCGTGTCGATGTCGCAGCGGGCAACGTCATCGCGGCGGTTGTTCGCATGGATGGACTCAACTTCACCCGTGCAATGACCTCGGCATCTACCGCTGCCGTGGCTGGCACCATGTCGATCGACATGACTGCCGCTTACCTGCCACCCGGCGAGTACGCGCTAGCGCTTTGGTCTGACAACGCGACGGTCCAGATTGGCGTGTCCTCGAGCGAGATGGTGAGGTCATCTCGACTCGCGGGCGAGATGTCGTCCTTGACCGCTGGCATACCTGCATCTGGAGCACTCACGTCATGGGGGTCGGCGCGCGCGATTACTGGACTGACACTGACGGCGTAGGCACGGGCTCACCCGGTGCCCGCTTACTGAACCGTCGTGCGAGCGTGTGGGACGGCTTCTCGATGGCCCAGTAGAAAACATGGGCGATCGGGAACGCCAGCACCAGGGCAACGAGGATAGCGAACGGCGCCGCGTCGAACAGGTACGTGAATGCGAGCAGGATCGGCTCATGCACGAGGTAGATACTGAATGAGATCAGACCAAACCACTGCATGATCCGCGACTCGAAGATCACGCGCAGGGGCTTTGCTAGGCCAACGAGGACAATGCACGCAGTCAGCCCGGCCATCGACGCCCCCATGCTCAGACCGCCCATCACCCGAGATGACAAACCCCACGACGCGAGCAAAACGGGAAACAGTTGGAGGGCGACGGTCAACGCCAACACGAGGGAAACGCCGACACCATAGAGCCACAGGTTGCGCCCCATTCGGATCTCGAACGCATCCCGAATGGCCGCCAGACGGTCCCACCCGTATGCCAGCGCAGTGCCGATTGCGAACATGCTCATGAACGTCAACACGGAACTATTAGCCCACTGACCGACTGCGCACAGAACGATCGCGGCCACCACCGCAAGCAGCGGGGGAACCTTCCGAATCACGGACACGTAGAGGACCAGCAGCAGAGAGAACAGGACCTCCCAACGGAGGGACCAAAGGGGCGACACGTTGCCGCTCGACCCGCTGATCAGGGTCAGGTCATACAGGATCGAGCTAGGCGAATACGTGTTGGGGTGATTGTCGACCCATTGTCCTAGTCCGTCGACATCTCGGCTGACGATGAGCATCGTCAGGAACGCGAAGGCGACCGCTGCCGCGACCGGGACGTAAAGGCGGGCGAGCCGACCGAGTAGGTAATTTCCATAGTCGAAGGCTTTCGAGCCGAGCATCATTCGCGTCAGAACGAGCCCGGACAAGACAAAAAACAGCCAGACGGCATGCGCGCCAAGAGCCCCGAGCAGGTAGACCGCTTCCCGAATGACAGGCAGGGCATAGAAGTCACTGGGCTCGTTCTGCATGATAATCAGGCGCGCATGGCCAAACACAACAGCCAACGCCGCGAGCCCTCGAAGACCGTCGAGGGACGGAATTCGCCTAGAGCCTTTTCGCGGTGCGCTCACGCCTTCGACCTGCGATGCAGCCATTATTCCCCCCACTTCTCGCCCGAGCCTATCGGCAATCCGTTCCTGATCCGAAACGGAAACAGAACCCTCATGCGGGGGCCTTTCGAGGTCCCCGCTTTTGCGTACCAGGAAGGCATCATGTCCATCGCAGAGTTTTATGCCGTCACCCATTGGCGCAATCTGTACGGCATCAAGGGCCCGTTCTATTCGGGCGGGCATCACGGGCACGACATCGCGTGCGCGGGGCGGGAGAAGATCCCGTGTTACCGCGGCGGCACCGTGCAGCCATGGCGGCATTCCTCCGTCGTCGGGCTGACTCTCGCAATCCGTCACGGGCTCGGCGATTACTCCGGGTACTGCCACCTCTACAACCGCACAGCGAAGCCCGGCACCGTCGTCGCGGCGGGCTCGTTCATCGCGGAGGCGGCAACCTGGGGCGACTTCACCGGGTCGGCATGGCTTGGCCCGCACGTGCACACCGTCGCCGGCAACTCGGCGGCGTGCGTGTTCGGCATGGGCACCCGCGACCCGGCACCGTACATTCGCGCCGCCATCGTCGCATCATCCACCGCATCATCCAACCGAACGGAAATCAACATGGCACTCGACGCCGCAGACAAGAGCTGGCTCAACGGTATGGGGCAGAGCATCATCGACCAGTTGCGCGGGCGAGTGCCCTCCGATGTATGGAGCCACCCGCTCACTCACGAGAACGGCACAACGGGGCCGGCCCGGCAGTGGCTTATGAACACGAGCGACATGGTGGGCGCCATCCGCGACAAGCCGAGCACGGTGATCGACGCCAGCAAGCTCGCCGCCGAACTCACGAAGGCGGGGCTCAAAGTCACCATCGACGCGGCCGCGCTCGTCGAGGCCCTCGACAAGTCGCTCAAGGATGACTTCGCGGGAATCCCGGCCGCTGTGCGTTCCGAAATCATCAAGTAGCTATGTGCCGCCACGATCCCGCGAGCACGTGCGGGCACGACGGTAACTGCGACTCGTGCACTTGCGGGCAGGTAGTTGGCTGACAACGGCCCCGACCCCACACCGTGGGAACTCATGCGGGGCCTCACCCGCGTCGAGGAAGCCATTCGACAGTTCACCGGAAAAGTCGTATCGCTCGACGTCTACAACGCAGACAAGGAACGGATGAACTCTCGTCTGCGCGACCTTGAGACAGAGGCCCGAGCAGCGAAGGCGGCCGAGACGGCCGCCGACAACCGGGCTGATGAGCAGAGGTCCCGCAACCGATGGACGATCATCGCCATCGTCGCGAGCCCGTTCGTCTCAGCCATCGTCATATTCATCGTCCAGGGAGGATTTCAGGTATGACCTCAGCACGCAGAGGGCTTAGTCCGAATGTTGTCACCGCGATCGCCGTGATCGGGCTGCTCGGGGCCATGGCGTTCCTGATGGCCGCAGTTGATCGACAAGACGGGCAGCTCGCGCAGCTGTCCACCAACAATGATGCGCTGCGCTCTCAGGTGAAGAGCCAAGGCGAGACGCCCGTCGCTCCGCCGGCCAAGACCGTCACCGGGAAGACGGGCAGCGATGGAGAGATTGGCCTGACTGGCGCTGCAGGTCGCCCGCCGACCGCCGGTGAAGTTCAAGAGCAAGTCGCCGCGTATTGCGGTGTCCGCTTGGATTGCCGGGGCAAGGCGGGCGCAGCGTCGATACTGCCCGGGCCGGCCGGGCCAATCGGCCCCGCATCAACGGTCCCCGGGGTCGCCGGCGCAGACGGATCAGACGGCGCTCCCGGGACCACCGGCACAGTCGGCGCCGCGGGTTCGCCCGGTACGCCCGGCGCTGATGGGGCGGACGGCGCACCCGGCGCCGCCTCGACAACACCAGGCCCCACCGGCGAAGCGCCCGTTTCATGGACGTTCACAGACACCACCGACACGCAGCACGAATGCACCCGCACCGAACCGTACGACCCCGCCGCGCCGACCTACTCGTGCGCGGCCCAACCCACAGATGGAGAAACACCGTGACCACCACCACACCAGCCCCCACCCAGACCGTCCACCCGTGGCGCGCAGCATTCCGCACCAGCCTGTCGGCGTTCCTCGCCGTCGCTGGTGTCGCCGTGCTGGCGCTGCCGCTCGTGTCTGATTTCGTGGCGCAGTTCTGGCCGACCTCGCCGGTCATCGGTTTCATCGCCACGGCCGCCGCGTTCATCGCTGCGCTCGCTCTCCTCGTCACCCGAATCATGGCGCTCACGAAGGTGAATGACCTGCTCACTCGATTCGGGCTCGGCGCCACTCCGAAGAACGTCACCGACTAACCCCGACCGAAGGGCAACCCATGGCGCTGATCGCATTTCACTACACGAGGCCGGGCCCCGATGGGGTCGACGTGCCGGCAAAGGGATACCTGATCTGTCGCCTGCTGGCGCGCGAGATCGTCGGCGCCGCGTACCGCACGGTGGCCGCGTTCACCGTGCAGCTCGTGGACGGAATTGCCACCGCTGAGCTCTCAGCGACCGGCCCGGCTCAGTGCTGGCAGGTGACCGAGGGCGGGCAGATCGCGGAGAAGGCCACCCGTTACGTCGCCGTGACAGCGGATGCCGCGTACACGGCCCTCGTGGACGTCGACCCGGCGTCGTTCCTGCCATCTGCGACGCCTGACGCCGCATGGACGGTTGCGCTCGATGCGCTCGCCGCCGAGGTCGCGCTCGTGGAACTCGGCGGCGCCCCGGCATGGGACTCAGTGACGGACAAGCCGACCGAGTTCCCGCCAGCGGCCCACGAGCACCTCGCCGCGGACGTGACAGACCTGCAGGCACTCCTCGACGCGAAACAGGCCGCGGGATCGTATGCGGCGGCCGTTCATTCGCACGTGGCTGCGGACGTCACGGATCTGCAGGCTCTGCTCGATGGCAAGCAAGACGCGGGCAGCTATGCCGCCGAGATCCACGGGCATGCCATCGCGGATGTGGCGGGCCTGCAGGCGGCTCTCGATGCCAAGCAGACGACGGCATTCGTCGAACTCACGCAGGCGGCCTATGACGCGCTCACGCCCGTCGCTGGCACGCTTTACGTGATCGTCGGCTGATGCTGCTCACCTCAGCTGACGCGCTCCGGGTCGGCGGCTCGACGGTCGCCCGGGCCTACGTCGGCGCCGCTCAGGCGTGGCCGCCGACAGGGACCGTCACCACGTACCTCTTCCCCTCGGATGCGGCGGGACGACCTGCGGCACCAACGCAGTATCAGGATTCCAATGCGGGGATGACGATCGGCACCCTGTTCGCGTGCTCCCAGGCGGGCACGACTGCCACAGCGATCGACGCATTCATCCCCTATGGGGTCACCATGGCTCCGCGGTTGTACGAGCTTTCGGGGGCGCTGCTCGCGTCGGGCCCGGCCGTGACGTCGACGGCAGACGGGTGGTACCGCCTTCCGCTCGGCTCCCCGTACGCTCTCGGTACCGCAGTCGACTACGTCGCGGCGACGTACCAGACGGGTTCGGAGAAGTACGCGGCCGCGTCGGGGACGTTCCCCGCCACGGTAGGGCCGCTCTACACGCAGGATGCGACCAGCGGCATCTATGCCTACGGCGTCGACGCAGCCCCCACGGTCACGTCGGCCGCGTGGTTCTGCATCGACGTCGTCGCCGAAGCCGCCTAGCGCCCGAGCGCTGAGCGGAAACACGCACGGCAACAAAATAGCCCCGCCTTCTCGATTCTCACGGATCGGGAAGGCGGGGCTTATTCTGCGTTCTGGCCGAGGCAGGTCAGGGCTTCCAGCGCAACGCCGCCACCGTCAGCCACAGCAACACGGCAACGACACCGAGCGGGAACAGGACAGCGGCCGCAGACATCACCCACCCTGCGGACACGCCAACGCCGGCGGCGAGCATGGCGAAGATCACCGCCAGGGAGATCCCACCCGCGCCGATCGCGAAGAGCGCGGTCGCGAATGGATTGGATTGGGCCTTAGTCGCTGTGCTGCTCATAGTCTCCCCCTCGATGATTTCTTAGAGCCTAGCGCCGGGACGCCTCGACCAAGGATGCGCTCAAGGCGCGCCCCTGTAGCTAGCGACGATTACTGTCCGTTATACGTCACTAGCTACAGGGGTGCGCCCGCGCGGTGTGATCACGAGTTGGCGCGGTATTCCGAAGTCAATCACGATAGACGAGACCAGCGCCCGCAGCGTGGCCCGCTTGACCTGTAGGGGCGCCCACTCCCACTGCTCGGCTAGCTCACGCGCAATCTTTGACGGATTCGCCGGCGCGAGCACGACTGACGACTCCACGGCCGCGAGCTGGGTGCTGAGGGCCGCGCGGCGTTGCTCCATGTCATCGACCGCCGCCCGGTACGCGCGCTCCGGCACGATGCCCTGCGCGAGGTGCTGAGTGAGCACTGACATCTGGCTGTCGAGCGCGATGATCTCTCGCGCGAACCGTTGGGCTTCGGTTTTCGTCGCCGCTGCTGCATAGTCCGGGGCAGGGTCGGTCATGCCGCCGGCGCGCTCCAGCCATTCGAAGATCAGGGGGTCGATTTTCTTCACGGAAATGTTGCTGGGGCCATGCCCCGACCCTGCGACTGCGAGGCTGCACCGGTACCCGTAGTAGTCGTGCGACGCACGCTTGCCCTTGAGATTGGAGAATCCAAACATCGTCCCGCCGCAGCTGCAACGCATCATGCCGCTCATGAGGTAGACGTGCCGCGCAGATCGCTCCCCCGCCCGTTCACCCCGCATTGCCCTGTACCGCGCGAACGTCTCGACAGAGATCAGCCCATCGTGCGAGCCCGCGGACAGCTCGCCGTGGTAGCTGACTTGCCCAGAGTGGAATGGGCTGTCCAGCATGGCCGTGACGGTCGAGTGCGTCCACACCGACTTGCCGTAGAACGTCTTGTACCCGTTCTCACCGAGCCACACGGCCAGCTGACGCGCACCCATTCCTGCGAGGTACAGGTCGTACAGGCGAGGAATTGCAGGAGCCTGGTCTGGATTGGCGACGGCGCCGCGGTTCTCATGTGCCCACCCCCACGGTAGGCGCCCGGATTGCAGACCTCGGCCGATACGGTTCGCGTGGACTTCCTTCCATTGCTCGCCGATGCGCTCGGATTCGAACGCGCTCAGCTCGGTCATCACGCCGCGGGCGAACCGACCAGCTGCCGTGACGTCGTTGGGCTCGGTCGCTGATTCGATACGGCCGCCCGCGATTTCTACCCGGTCGACTGCAAGCGCCCAGTCTTTGCGGGATCGGGAGAGGCGGGACCAGCGCCAGAGTACGACGATCTCGGCGGCGTGATCCTCGATGCTTGCCATGGTTCGAACTACCGCGGGTCGCTTCCACGTGCGGCCGCTTATGCCGGGGTCTTTCTCGACGGCGACGACGACATAGCCCATGCGCGCGCAGTAGTCGCGCCCGGCTGTCTCTTGCAGGTCAAGGGAGATTGAATCCTCTTTGAACGCTGACTGTCGAAGGTAGAGGACGGCGCGGGGGGCGGTGTCTGGGACCGCGCGCAACTTCGGTTTAGTCATGGGAGGGACCCCCCGAGGTTGCTACTCGATGGAGTGAAGAGCGTAGGAGAAAATGGCCTCTGGGTCGATTGCAACGACGCGGCACATTCTCACATACAGCTCCATGTCGAGTGCCCGCTCGCCACGCAGATAGACCGAGACCGTGGATTGCGGCATCCCGCCGAGCAACTCGCCGAATTCCGCTTGAGAAATGAGCAGCTCGAGAAAAGCGTCGTTGATCAGCTCGGATATCGCCAAGGTCAAAGGTCCGGGCGGCATCCTGGTTCCCTTTGGCACTCTCTGAAAGTATCGTGCTCGGCACCATTCGCTCGTGCAGTTTAGGGTTGACCACATATATGGTTCGCCAGTGGTCGCGGTTCATCGACGGACCCCGAGAGCGAGGGGTGTCAATTTCCCAAGTGTCACTGGTCGAATGTATGTTCGAGGGAATAAGTGGGGAAACAGAAATGCACACGTATGAAGAAATTGTCCGAATGAGGCTGCGAGCTGCGGCCACGGCTGCTGGTGTCGCCGATGATACGCCCGGGGATGGCGGGGAGCTGTTGGTCAGTGCGGCGATACGCCAGGCACGCCGTTGCGGAGTGAGCATCTCAGGCATCCTCGACGATCCGCTCAGCCTCGACGGCGACCTGTGATGCCGTAGTCCTCAGCGCGGAGGCGAGCAGTCGCAGCTCGCCTACCGTCGCTGGGCGGTGCCCCTCAAGGATGCGGATAAGCGTGCGGGGGTGGATATTCGTCTCTGCAGCGAGAGAGACATTTGAAATCTTGAGACTCGCCTGCTTGCTCCGCAGGACAGAACTAACGGCGAGGTCCAACGGATCTATGTATGCGGTCATATCTGTCACTTTAGGACCATATTTGTCACCTGTCGAGCCCAGATATGGGGTATTGACAATCAGGCGACGTTTAGAGGAATTTGTGTAGTGACAGATTTGTCAGTACAGTGACAAATATGTCATCCACTCGTACCTCAACCAAGGCCGTGATCACCGCACCGACTCCGGACGTGATCAACGAGCTCCGACTATCACTGGGCATGTCAGACGGCGTTCTCGCCTCGGCCTGCGGAATCGCACGCTCGACGCTGCGCACGAAGATCCGCAACGTAGATCTCTTCACCGTCGCCGAACTCAAGCGCATCGGGCCCGTGCTCGGTGCCGACTACAAGACCTGGCTCGAACCGGTCGCAGCGTAATGGATACCCCCGTAGAGAATGCCCGGCGCGTGTTCTGGTCGGGCATGCGCGAGGCTCGCAAGCTCACGCCTCGTGCGCAGGCGGAGGCCGCACACCATGCCGGCGGACTGTCCGTTGACGTACTTGAATCTCAAATTGTCGAGTACCGCGCAGCCATTCGCGCCGCGTAGTTTCACCGCCCTCATCTGAGTAGGGCCGCAACACCCTCACATTCTTGCCCTGCACTGCAGGGCTAACCGCTGGCGTGCCCGCATGCCGGCTGCAAGACATTGCCCCAGGGACCACCGCGAGAGCGACATGGCTGGGCGCGACTGCACCTCATTGAAAACTGAATACAGCGCACTGAGAAGGATATTTACCCCGCCATACGGGGCACCACGAACGAATGGTGCAGGCGGGGGCTTGCACGGCGAGAGGGAACGGCCAATCCGACGGTCATCGCCCCGCCAAGGAACGTACTCAGGGCGCGGAACGACCACCGACCATTCGAGGCCGGTGGGTACGGCCGTCGATGACCGAGAGAGATCGGCGGCAATCAGCACGAATCCTGATGGTGCGAGTAAGCGGGGCGAAACCGGCCCCTATCGCTGAAAGGACGCAACACCCCGCCCCGGTCAAGCGTCGAGCCCTTGACCGGGGCGCCTGGGCGGGTAGCTCAACGGTAGAGCGCGGGATTTATCCCCTAAAAAAGTACCCGGGTTGCAGGTTCGATCCCTGCCCCGTCCACACATCAAGTAACGAATGTCACGAAAGGACATCGCATGTCAGACAAGAAGATCAGCCCGAGCAAGACCCGCAAGGCCACCGCGAATTCCAAGCGGGAGGCGGCGAATGCGGCACAGGTCGCGAAGCGCAACCTCGAACCGGCCACGAGCGAGCACAGTGTTCTGCGCCGCGACTCGAAGGGCAAGACGTACGAGGTCACAGTGACGCGCCGGGTTCGTGCGTCGAAGCAGCTCCGCAAGGCCGACCGGGCGCACGCTCGCTGGGTCGCCGCTGGTGCCCGGGCCGCCGCGGCGCTGGCTGAGGACGAGGCGATCGCCGCAGAGCTCGCTGAGTCGGTGCGCTAATGCCTCCCGAGGGCTTCTCGGGGCGCGGCGTGTCATCTGCGCCCGTCGCGCCCGATCAGTCGAGCAACCTGCCCTACCGGGTGCGAGCCACTGGCAGCACGCTCGCCGCGTTCGACAACTACAGGGATGCCACCAAGTACGCCGAGCAGTTCATGCGCGAGTTCGGCGCGGTCGAAATCGTATTCAGCATGGCGGCGATCTAGTCGTGGACGCCGAGCAAAAGGCTGCGATCGAAGACGGACTGAATGGCCGGGTAATACCGCGCTGGCGCTACTGGCTCATGTACTGGCTGATCCTCGCGGCGCTCCTCGCGGCCCACGGGCTGCCGGACGGCTTCTGGTGGGCGGCCGGGCCCGCGTCCGTAGTGATGGGCGCCTATGGGGCCCTGTTCATCCAGTACCGCCGCCGCACCATCCGCTAGCGAGAAGAACCCCCTGCGCTAACAGGGGGCAACGACACAGAAACGAGATTCCAATGACGACACAGATCGTACCATTCCAGTTTTCCGGGCTCGAGGTGAGAACAATCACCCTCGACGGGGAGCCATGGTTCGTAGCTCGCGATGTAACTAACGCGCTCGGCCTTGCCAATGGCCGCGATGCGATCGGGCGGCTCGACTCGGATGGGGTCGGCATTGCCGACATCATCGACTCGCTGGGCCGCACCCAAGCAGCCGCAACGGTGAGCGAGGCGGGCCTGTACGAGCTGATCTTCCAGTCGAGAGTGCCGGGCGCCGTCGCCTTCAAGCGGTGGGTCACGCACGAAGTTCTCCCCGCGATCCGCAAGACCGGCCAGTACGTCGCCCCGAAGAGTGACCTCGACCAGATCAAGGCATTGCATGCTGCAGTCGGCACGCTCCTCGAGCACAATGAGCGCATCGTCGGCGAGCTGGCAGCTGCAAGGCCGCGCGCTGAGGCGTGGGACACGCTCGCGTCTGCCGATGGCGACTACGACGTCGCCGAGGCCGCGAAGATCCTGGTGCGCGCCGGGGTGAAGACGGGCCCGCAGCGGTTGTTCAACGAGCTCGCCCGCCTCCGCTGGACGTTTCGGGCCGCGGGTAAGTGGGAGCCGTACGCATCCGCTGTTGATGCCGGCTACCTCACTACTCGCCCGCAGTCGCACCTTCACCCGCGCACCGGGGTCGTTGTTCTTGACCCTCCGCAGGTTCGCGTGACTCTCAAGGGCATCGAACGCCTCCGCATCCGTTTGACCGAGCTGAAAGCAGTGGCCGCATGATCACCCTCAACGAAACACGCATGAAGGACGGCCGCCGCCACACGTACCAGCCGATCATCGGTATCACTGGGGCTGCGCACAGCAAGCCGTGGTGGTCGCGGCTGGTGTCTGATGACCCTGCGCCGGAATACTCGCGCCTTGACCGGTTGGATGGCCTCGGCCACCCGATGCCGGTTCGGCGTGTGGCTGCGGCGCCGCGCCGGTTCAGACTCACTCGCACGCACCTCGTGTTCATGCTCGTCGTCGCGGCGGGCGCTCTCGCTAGCCTTGCGATTGCGCTGATGCAGCGAGTCATCGCATGAGCGCCAGGCACGCGGCGGTCGCCCGCACGGCCGCTGATCAGCGAAGCCGCGATATTCACGCGGATCTGATGAAGCTCGCCAACCTCGAACACACCGCTGGCAACGCTGCCGCGTACGCCGCGGTCACTGCCTGCGCCACTATCGCTCTTTCACGCACCATCCAGCCCGGATCGGAAGCCTGCTCATGATCAAGATTATGGATACCCCCGCCGAGACTTGCCGCGCGAACGGCATCAAGGTCGGCACGCGGCTGATCAGCAGCACCACGCACGGTTGGGCAACGCCGCCGACAGTCGCTGAGGTGTGCATCGAGATTACGAAAATTGGCTTCGGCAGAGTCGAGGCGAAGACGATCAGCGACAACCGACGAGGTCCGTCCGGTCCCGTGTCGATCGACATTGAGGCGTGGCGCGACTGGTCGGTGCTGGCCTGATGTCGCTGCTGTTGGCTGGCAAGCCCAAGCGCAGAACCACCCCGGCGGTCGGCGATCGTGTGTGCGTCATCTGGGGCCGCGGCAATCAGGAGCGCGAACTCGTCGGCTACCTGCTCCCCGAGACCGCCCCGGAGCTGATCACTATCGCGGCCTCGCCGCTCGACGACGGGCGCGTCGATCGCGAGGAGGACTGGTGGCGGCAGACGTTCGTCGCCCGCAATTGCTTTGTGATTCTCCTGAACAGAAGGACGGTGCACCTATGACCCCGTATCTCAACGGCATCTTCGCCGTCATCTTCGCCGTCGCGATCGTTACCGGCATCGTCGGGGCGCTCGCTGGTTCCAGCATCATCCACGTCTTGGCCATGTTGGTCGCGATCGTGGCTCTTTTCGGTCTGGTATCTCGCTGGATCGACCACCCCTCTGAAAGGCGCATCAAATGACTGAACAGACCATCAAGAAGATCACCGTCACCGACTTCATGGGGATCGGCGGCACGATCGAACTCGCCCCCGATGGCGCGCTTGTGCAGATCGCCGGGCCGAACGGGTCGGGGAAGTCCAGCCTGATCCATGCCATCCAAGAGTGCATCGACCCGCAGGGAACGCGCATCATTCCGAAGCCGATCCACGAGGGCGCGAACGAAGCTCGGGTGGAGATCGAAACGACGGAGGCGCGCATCGTCCGGGTGTGGAAGAAGGATGACGCTGGGGTCCTCACGGCGTACGCACTCGATGGGGCGAAGTACCCCAGCGGGAAAGCGTTCGTCGCGGAGATCACTGGCGGCATCCTCTTCGACCCGGATGAGTTCGTGAGACTTTCGGAGAAGGAACAGCGCGACCAGCTGCTCGCCAAGGTGACGCTGCCGTTCGACCTCGAAGAGATCACGGCCAAGCGGAAGGGATTCTTCGACGGGCGCACAGACAAGACCCGGGAGGTCAAGCGCCTGGCTGCGCAGCTCGCCGGGTGCGCTGCGGAGGATGCGAGCGTGCCGGCCGCTGAGGTCGACATTGCTGCGCTGTACGCCGAGCGTGATGCGATCCGCGAGCACAACGCCGACGCCGAACGGATTCACGGTGAGGCCCTCGCAGCTGAGATCGCCCGCGTTGCTGCTGAGGAGCGGGGCAAGGCGCTCGCGATTCAGCTGGACGAAGCCCGAGCCGAGCACAAAGCACTCGTGGCCGCCGAGCGCGCGGCCATCGCCGCCGCTGCGACGATTGTGGTGAAGCTGGATGACGCTGTGACGGATCAGATCAGCAACGTCGATGCGGTGAACGTGAAGGTGCGCGCACAGGCTGCCCGGGCCGCGATCGCCGCTGAGCTCAAGACCCGCACGACGGAGGAGGCCGCGCTGAATGCGGCACTCGCCGACATCGACAAGGTGAAAGCTGACGGCCTCGCAGCCGCCGATTTCCCCGCAGGCCTCAGCCTCGACGACACGGGCATCGTGCACAATGGCATCCCGTTCCGTCAGCTCAACTCCGCACTGCAGGACACCATCGCACTCGACCTCGTGACGAGCGACAACCCGTCGCTCAAGGTCGTCGTCATGAAGAACGGTGACCGCCTCGACGATGACCGCCTCGAGGGCTACCGGGCACTCGCTGTCGCTCGCCGTTTCATGGTGTTCATGGAGCGTGACCGTGGCGATTCCCGCGAGGTCGGTTTCGTGGTCAAGGATGCGGCGGTGTCCGCATGAGCGACCACCGGGCCCGAGGCGAATTCCACTCCGAGGCGGCGTGCACCATGCGCAACGGTGACGCTGACAGGCAGATCGACGCGACACTAGCCGTCTACCACGCAACCCTCGCTCTGGTCGAAGCCGCAGACGCTCAGGTCGCCGCGACGAAAGCACAGACCGCGGCGATGGAGCGACTCGGGAAGGTCCCGCGGTACACCTCGACACGGGCGCCGGGGCTGGGCTGGTGACGTTCGGCGCAGGCCTGGCCGATGCCTACTATCAGCCCGACGACCTCACGCCGACGCAGGAACGGGCGATCGAATCCGGCGCATGGCATCCCGACCAGGAGGAATGGGCCGACTTCATCAAGGGCGAATCTGATGATGCCCGGTTGGAAGCAGCCGGGCTGTGACGACGACGCTCGCCCTGCCATGGGGCTCTCGGATCCTCGATGACGGCACCGACCGGGAGAAGTGGCTGGTCGCCCGGAGCGGCGCGCGCCTCGGCGCAAGTGACGCAGCCAAGTTCGCCAAGATGTCATCCGTCAATAACTACGTCGACGACAAGCTGGCCAATCGCTCATGGTCCGGGAACGAATTCACGAACAACGGGAACGAGTGGGAACCGGACATGCTCGCCTACGCCGGCATCACTGGCAACAAGGCGCTGATCCGTTCTCCCCACGAGGCCGGGTTCGTATCCACGCCGGACGGGGCGCAGGTGACCGCCTCTGGCGCTCGCGGCGCGGAATGCAAGGCGAAGCACAACAAGATCGTCAACGGACCTTCCCTGGGCGAATGGCGGCAAGTCGGGTGGCAGCTCGAAACGGTCCCCGAGTTCGACGAGATCGAATTCATCTGGGCTGAGCTGGTCATCGACCCCGACACCGGCCTGTGGGTGATGCGAACGGATGAGCCGAAGCACCTCACCATCAAGCGCAACGACAACAAGGTGCAGGCCGAACTCGCGAAGGTGCGTCCGATCGCAACCGAGGTACTCAAGCAGCT
>Ga0314774_1000525_pt1 | contig 30141 bp, 30 predicted proteins | sample MetaGCBIA2018_FD_204515 | JGI IMG/M metagenome (GOLD analysis project Ga0314774, IMG submission 204515) | Cryopeg brine microbial communities from Beaufort Sea near Barrow, Alaska, United States - CBIA 2018 | ecosystem: Environmental > Aquatic > Marine > Coastal | place: USA: Alaska | collected...
TTAATACCAGATTTCAATAGTTCTACTATCATAACCTTAAATTCATTGTCATACTTTTTTGCCATAAGTCAAATATATAATTTATGTGCTTATAAAATTCGTCACATCAAAGGTAGACACTCCAATGACATTGCTAAAGTTGGAGGGAAAAACGCTTCTTTGGGTGAAATGTATACCCAACTCAATAAAAAAGGAATAAATATTCCAAACGGCTTTGCAACTACTTCTAAAGCCTTTAATTTGTTTTTACAGGAAAATAATTTAGAGGATGCCTTAAGAAGAACTGAGTTAAAATCCAAATAAATACTTCATTAAATTTTGACACTATTATTTTAGGCTTATTGAAATAAATTTTACATTTCAATGAGCTTTTCTATTATTTTTCAGAACTGATTTACTTTAGTACCGATACAAAAGCTTCATCGTAAGGTCTTCCAGATTTTGCTATTGCAAAAGCTTGTTTTAGCAGTTTATTAGCAACTGCAATTAGAGCCAGTTTTTTACTTTTTCCTTTGTTCACGATACGCTGGTATACCTCTCGGCAAGATTTATTATATTTACAAGCCGAGAAAGCACATAAGAACAATAAATTTCGAAGCTTTTTATTGCCAACCTTACTGATTCTGCTGCGCCCTCTCACACTACTGCCTGACTCTCGAATAGTAGGTGTGATACCAACATAACTGCATAGTTGCGATGCCGTTTCAAACTTTGAAAAACCGTCAGTAACAATGATCAAAAACAAAGCTGTTTTGACGCCCATTCCTGGAATGGTTTTAAGTAAAGTCAATTGCTGTTGTTGCTCCTGTTTTACAAGTTCTAACAAGCGTTCTTCCAAGGCAGCTACCTCCTTGTTTAGATGTTTTAAATCGCGTTTTAAGGAACGATATACAAACTTTGAAGGGATATCAAGAACTTCTTCTCCGTGAAGTTTATTCTTGGTGGCAGTACGCTTTTTTGAGATAGTTGTCTACTAATCTGAAAAGTTGTAAACACTCGCTTTGTACATCGGTAAGAGCAGTATATAAAGGAACTTCATTAATCTGTCCATAGTTACAAATGGCCTTAGCATCACTTTTATCTGTTTTTACTTTGGCTAGTTTCATCTGGATAAATCGTTTTACAGATAGTGGGTTTACTACCGAAACTATGTGTTTGTTTTTATAAAGAAACTGTGCAAGACGATAATGATAATAACCTGTAGCCTCCATCACTGCTAATGCATTTGATGGTAATGTTTTGGAGAAATCCTTAAAACCCTGCGAATCGTTTTTAAACTGATTGTGTCCGCTTTTACTACCGTAAACATCAAAAACATCTTTGCTTATGTCAATTCCAAAAGTTTCTGTATATTTATTCATAAGAAATGATTTATGAAAGAACAGACTACTTTACTCACAACAACTTGAAAACGAGATCTAGGTCTCACAGAACTGAACGTGATGTAGGTAGTAAAAGAGAGGGGATTATCAATGTTGTCGAAGTCTTGGCTTCACCGTATATACTAACCTTAATCCTCTCTTTTGTTCTTTCTGATTATAGCTCTAAAATTAGAGATTGTAAACTTAAGATGTATATAATTTATGCTCAAATCGGATTTAGTACAAACCCACAAACATTCAATAAAAATATCATTATTTTTCGGCAAATTTTCGGCAAAAAAGAATAAAAAAAAGACTTAATCAGCTATTTTACAGCCTATTAAGTCTTATTCAAAGTGCGGGCGGAGAGACTCGAACTCTCACACCTTGCAGTACCAGATCCTAAGTCTGGCGTGTCTACCAATTCCACCACGCCCGCGTTATTGTGGGTGCAAATATACACAATACTTGCAAATTGCAAAGTACATCTTTATCTTTTTTCAATAAATTCAATCAAAAAAAAATTCCGTAAATTTGAGCCATTAAATTTATTAAAATGAAAGATATAAAATCATACGTTAATCAGCACAAAGACCGATTTATTAATGAGTTGATTGAACTCCTTAAAATGCCTTCAGTGAGTGCCGATTCTGCTTTTAACAAGGATATTTTAAAAACTGCCGATGCGGTGAAAAACGCACTTGAAAAAGCGGGTTGCGACAAAGTTGAAATATGTGAAACTCCAGGAAATCCAATTGTTTACGGAGAAAAAATAATCAATAAAAAATTGCCAACCATTCTTATTTACGGACATTATGATGTGCAGCCTGCCGATCCTATTGAACTTTGGGATTCACCACCATTTGAACCTGTCATCAAAAAAACGGAAATCCATCCCGACGGTGCTATTTTTGCCCGTGGCGCATGTGACGATAAAGGTCAAATGTATATGCACGTGAAAGCGTTGGAATATATGGTTAAAAACAATGAACTTCCATGTAATGTGAAGTTTATGATTGAAGGCGAAGAAGAAGTTGGTTCTGTAAGTTTGGCCTGGTTTGTTGAACGCAACCATGAAAAATTGGCCAATGATATTATTTTAATATCCGATACAGGGATGATTTCTAACTCACAACCTTCAATAACCACAGGTTTACGCGGATTGAGCTATGTTGAGGTTGAAGTTACCGGTCCAAACAGAGATTTACATTCCGGTTTATACGGTGGCGCTGTTGCCAATCCGATCAATATTTTAACCAAAATGATTGCTTCTTTGCACGATGAAAATAACCACATCACCATTCCTGGTTTTTACGACAAAGTAGCGGATTTATCTTTAGAAGAAAGAGCTGAAATGGCCAAAGCGCCGTTTTCCTTGGACGACTACAAAAAAGCATTGGACATTGATGAAGTTTACGGCGAAAAAAGCTATACCACCAACGAACGAAATTCCATCCGCCCAACATTGGATGTCAACGGAATTTGGGGAGGTTATACCGGTGAAGGCGCAAAAACAGTGATTGCCAGCAAAGCACACGCAAAAATTTCTATGCGATTGGTACCAAATCAGGACTGGCAGGAAATTACCGAATTGTTTAAAAACCACTTCGAGAAAATCGCACCGAAATCTGTTAAAGTTAAAGTAATACCACATCACGGCGGACAAGGTTATGTGACACCAACGAACACCATTGGATACAAAGCAGCGAGCAAAGCATACCAGGAATCATTTGGCGTTACTCCTATTCCTCAACGTTCAGGCGGAAGTATTCCTATTGTGGCGCTTTTTGAAAAAGAACTGAAAAGTAAAACAATTTTAATGGGATTTGGGCTTGACAGTGATGCCATCCACTCACCAAATGAACATTTCGGAGTTTTTAATTACCTGAAAGGCATTGAAACCATTCCGTTATTTTATAAATATTTTACAGAAATGAATAAATAAATTGTTGGTTCTACAAACTAAAAATCTTCAATTCATTTAATCTTAAACAAGAAAGCCAGTAATTTTAAAATTACTGGCTTTCTTTATATAAATTTTATCAAAAAAATTTTACATTTTCTTAACATATTTCGTAATAATCACAATTTGAGTAGGACCAACTTTACCTTCAATATGTTCGGCGTTTTCACGATCTAAAGTAATTCTTCTAACAGCAGTTCCTTGTTTCGCTATCAAGCTAGACCCTTTTACCTTTAAATCTTTTATGAGCACAACAGAATCTCCAGTCTGTAAAATAACGCCATTGACATCTCTATGCACAATTTCTACTGTATTTTCTTCAATAACTCCCAAAATATTTGCCCATGCCAAAGTTTCCTCATCCAAATACAGCATATCCAACAAATCTTGTGGCCAACCTTCAGCTTTCAAGCGTGTTAACATTCTCCAGGCCACAACTTGTACTGCAGGCACTTCACTCCACATACTGTCGTTTAAACAACGCCAATGATTGACTTCAACCGCATCCTCATCTTCAATTTGATTCCTGCAAGTGGCACAAACCACTACGCTGTCATCCTCATCACCATTTTTCGCCGGCAGCACTTCATAAGCACTTAAACCCTCCGTTGATCCGCACAATTCACATTTTGATCCGCTACGTGCCTCTAATTTTTTCGATATACTCATACTATGTTTTTAAAAACGCAAAACTACGTTTAATAAATAGCAATTACAACATCTTCTATAAATCCACGTTTTTGGGCGTTCCCTATGGTCGGGCTGTACGCTGCAAGTCCTCGCAAAAACTGCGGGCTTTTCACTGCCATCCCTAACGCAATAAAAATGAAATTCTGTTGTTATTTATTAACTGCAATCATTTTTAATACTTCTTTCTTAAAATAATTCAAGAACTTTTACGTTATTTGCATAACAAACTACTATGTTATGCTTAATAAATTCTTTTGGATGTGCTCAGGCGCAGATACAGATATCCTAAAAACAAGCTCTAAAGCCGAACAATTCAAATATTCCGGTATTGGCGGAACTGTATTTTTTACGGCAGTAATGGCATTTATTGCTTCAAGTTACGCCTTGTTTACCGTTTTCGACAATTATTACACGGCCATTTTTTTTGGACTTATTTGGGGATTGCTTATTTTTAATTTAGACCGCTTTATAGTGTCAACCATCAAAAAAAGTGATTCAAAATGGAAAGAGATTTGGCAGGCAACACCTCGAATTATATTGGCCATCATAATAGCAGTTGTAATTTCAAAACCTTTAGAAATAAAGATTTTCGAAAAGGAAATCAATCAGGTTTTATTAACGCAAAAAAACAAATTAACTTTAGCAAACAAAGAACAAATTGCCAGCCAGTTTACACCAGAAATTACGACAATTGAAAATAAAATAAACGGCTTAAAAAAAGAAATTGACACCAAAGAAACAGAAACCAACGCCTTATATGAAACTTATATCGCAGAAGCAGAAGGCAGAAAAGGAACCAAATTACTCGGAAAAGGTCCAGTTTATCAAGAAAAGCGTGAAAAACATGATGCTGCTTTGGTAGAATTGCAGCAAATAAAAACAGAAAATAAGGCCAAAATCGTTGAAAATGAAGCACAAATAGCCGCCTTATTAAGCAAACAGACTGCACAAATTAATTCAGCACAACCTATCATTGATGGTTTCGACGGTTTAATGGCAAGAATAGATGCCCTAAACGAATTGCCTTGGCTGCCATCATTTTTTATTTTCCTGTTGTTTTTAGCCATAGAAACCTCACCAATCCTGGCCAAATTAATCGCCTCAAAAGGGGAATATGATTTCAAAACACAAGATGTTGAAAATTCAGTAAAAAATTGGGTGCAACAAAAGGAAAACCAACGTGAAAAACTATTAAATACGGATACAGCGCTTAATGAAGCCATATACAATGAATTGTCCGATGAAAAAGAATTGTACAATTACAAAAAACAAAAAGCACGAGAAATTTTACAATTTCAGGCAGATGCTTTTTATAACAGCCAGAAGAAAGTTATTGGATAACATTTTTTGTTTTCAAGTAAATAACAGAGACTTACTCCTCTAACGGATAAATAGTGACACTGTAGCCCAGCCAATTTTGCAATTTATCATAAATTAGTTTTTGGTCAGCAGCAGAAAAATCTTTAATTCTGGTTTTATGCGAACCTCCTTTTAAAATCATTTTTAAGGCATTCACATGAGGTTTCGGCGAAGGCGCACAAGCGCCCCAAGTATCGTATTCCCCATAAATATATAAAATTTTAGTGCCCTTATTCTCCACAAAATCACGTACTTCATTAATATAATCCGGGCTGTAAGTTAAGCCTACATTTTTTGGCGCAAAACGTTTGTTTGTGGGATGATGGACAATCTTTAGCAAATCCTTGACAGGTGTGGTGTCAAATCCGTAATAACCCAATTCAGTCAAATGCTGATAGTACGAAGGCAACAATTCAGTATAGGTATGATCGTTATAAAAAGAAATGCCAACAATCCTGTTAATATAATCAAACATCCCTTTTGCAGTTGCATTTTCTGTGGGAATTTCATCACATTTCCCTCCCCATTGCCAAAAAGAAAATGGAAATTCCAATACGGCATATTCCAAAGCTTCTTCTGGTGATAGTTCCGTGAAACTCATTTTCTTTGCTGTCGCATAGTTGGTTATTTCACTTAAAACAGCTTCTCTGTTTTTCAAAACTGCTCTTTGAAATTCAGCAATTTTCACCCTACACGAATCGCTTCCAACAGTTTTAATATGTTCTTCTGTTCTATTGTCTTCGGGTGCGTTTATAAGTGGTGCGACATAAGGCACGGAAACATTAACATCCCAAGGATATTTAGATTTATAAATTAATACCGTTTCGCCGCCTTTGCTAATTCCTGTTGAAATCCATTTTCCTGTGTACAACCTTTTCAATTTAGTCACCAAAATATGATAATCTTCAATGGCCTGATCATTCCTTAAATACTGCCAAGGTATAGTATCTGGGCGTGATTTTCCGTAAAAGCGGTACTCCACCTGAACCTGATTTCCTTTAAATATTTTACTTAATTCATAGGTTCTGGGTTTCGCGTCATAACCTTCCGTAATTAGAACTGTAGGCTTCTTAGTATCTATATGGGACAAATAAACATAATGTTTAAAGGTGCCGGCTGCATAATTTTCATGATCTAACGGCTCATCCAGCACTATTTGAAAGGCTTTTGTAAAATGATCTTTGGCTTCCATTTCAGTAATTTCAGCCGTTGGAAAAAGGGTTTCAAGTTTTTGCTCAAATGTTAAAATTACAACGGGATCTAATGCAACAACTTTGCAGGCCACCATTGAAAAACTTAACGCCACAAATAATATAATGGATTTATATAATTTCATTTTTTTATCAATTAATATTCTTACCTAAATTCTAATCAGTGCCGTTTTGCGTTAAGCATTACTTCACCTTTTTATTATTTTATATTGGTGTTCAGAGTACCTTGTATGAAGTGAAAATACATTTTTTTGAGATTTTCCTCCTCAAAAAAAGATTGGAACGGAAAGCCTGACTTTTGTGGTACCGCCAAAACAGTGATTATTTCATTTTGCTGTTCAAATTAGCTTTCAGCTTTTTTATGGAACCAATGGTTTTGGTTATTTATTAAAATATTTACTTATCAACCCAGTTAATTCACCTTGACTATAAGGTTTTGAAATATAATCATTACAGCCCGCTTCTATTGCCTTTTCCTTGTCTCCCGGAAGTGCAAAGGCGGTTTGTGCAAAAATAATAATGTCTTTGTTAAATTCCCTTATCTTTTTTGTGGCTTCATAGCCGTTTAATTCGGGCATTTTAATATCCATTAAAACAAAATCAATATCTGGATTATCTTTACATAATTGAACTGCCTCCAATCCGTTTATGGCCAATAAAGGGGCTTTGCAATAATCTTCTATCATGATTTCCAGCATCGTATTAGAAGTCACATCGTCTTCAACAATTAATATTTTCATATCTTTATCTTGACGTACTTTTCCAGTCTCATAGGTTGATTTTTTCATATCCGCTTTATTATTTGATTTTACATTATAGGGAATGGTAAAGTAAAAAGCAGTCTTTCCTGCCTTACCTGAGGTTAGATTTTCTTCTTCACTTTCAGCCCAAATTTTACCGCCCAACAATTCCGCAAAAGCTTTAGAAATTGGCAATCCCAAACCTGCACCCTCATAATTTCTGGTAAGAGATTCGCTGCCTTGCCTAAATCTTTCAAAAATAAGTTTCATTTGGTCCTGACGAATGCCACCGCCAGTATCTTTTACGAAAAACTCCAGTTCCGAAGGCTCAACATCCATTTTTAAGATATAGCCAAATTCAATGGCACCGTGATTTGTAAATTTTATGGCATTAGTAAGTAAATTGAGAAGTATAGCATAAATTTTTTGGCCATCTGAAATTATTATGGATTCACTATCTGCTAAGCCATTTTTATAGCTAAAATCAATTCCTTTTTTTTCAATTTCATCCTTAAAAGATGTGTATAAACTTTCAATTTGCTCATTTATATTAAATTCAGAAATATTGACACCCAAAGTTCCTGACTCGATCTTTGAGATTGTAAGAATATCATTTATAGTATTAAGTATCCTTTTTCCGCTATGCTCAATAACACCAATATACCTCTTTTGCTTTTCATTAACGAGGGTTGACTCCTTTAATAAACCTGAAAAGCCAAGAATACTATTCATTGGCGTACGTATTTCATGGCTCATATTGGCAAGGAAAGACGATTTAAGATGGTCGCTTTGTTCAGCACGATCTTTGGCTATTTGCAATTCTTGATTTATTTTTTTTAATGATTCATTTTGGACTTTTATTTCGGCATTTTTTTCTTCAAGCATTTTTTCATGCTTTTTGCTCTCCGTAACATTTACACCAATACTTGCAGTTCCCAACACTTCTCCTTCATCCGAATTTAAAGCTATATTATACCATAAAATATATAATTGCTCCCCAGCTTTTGTAACTATTTTGTTTTCATGATTTTTTGAAAACTCCTTGATTTGCCTTCCCCTAGAAAATAACTGCTTTAATTTTGCTCTTTCATCAATTGGAACAAATATATCAAACCAGTTTTTACCCAATACTTCTTCCCTTTTATATCCGGTAATTCGTAATATGTAATCGTTACAAAAGCTTATGCTTCCGTCATTATTCAGCATAAGAGATACAATATTTCCACTTTCCAATATTTGTGTAAAACGGCGTTCATATTCCTTTAATTGTAATTGCGCCAATTCATTTTGCCAGTTTTTATATTGCGTAAGTAATAAAACGCCGAGTAACATTGTAGCTGGAGCATAAATAAATATAAGAGGAAGGGCTATGGTTTTTAAGGTTGGAAATATTTTATCAGAAGGAAGGAAAAAGGTACTGGCCAACATTATAACATGTACAACCAAACCCATTGCCAACAATTCAAGATAATAATTTTTGGATTTCCAGTTTGGCCTGAATCTTCGCCATAACAAACCAATTGTTCCTGAGAAAAAAATTATTGTCAAACCCATCCACAATCCTACTCCACCAATACTTATCCTAACAATCCCAGTTGCCAACATGGCAATTATGGTAGGAATTGGCCCAAAAAACAAGCCAGATACGGAAAGCAAAACAGAACGCATATCAAAAACAATTCCAGGAATCATCATCCAAGGTGTAGACATCAAAATAATGCCTATGCAACTTAAAACGAGTCCTACAACAATTTTTGTTGAAATACTTTTAGTAGCATCATTCTTAATCCATATATTTTGATACAACAATGAAAAAGCAAGTAATAAAGCTGTATTTTGTAATAATCCTATGAGAATGGATTCCTTCATTATTTAATGTTTGACGATAAATATTTCATTTAATAGGATTTTTCAGTTCACAAAGACTTTGCATGCCAACTAGTTAATTTTCCCTTCGCACTAAAATGTTTATAAATATATAACACAATCTCATTAATATGGCTCTGGATATGTGATTTAGAACGATAAATTTATGCTTTTATTCTTACACTTCTGACTATGTATTTTAAACATTTGGCCAAAATAAGTCCATAATACTGCTGCAGTTCATGGAAGTTCTAAGACAAAATTTTTCTATTCGTTACTAAATTAAGCTTTTTTGTGATAGAATCGGAAATAGCGGTGGGATTTTTTTATGGCAATAAATGAGCGTTTATTTTGCTATTTAACATTCATGAGGGCTTCAACTTCATCAATTTCAATAGGCATGTCTGCAGTTAAATTAAAGTTTCCATTCTTAGTGATTAAATAATCATTTTCTAAACGACACCCAATGCCTTCTTCAGCAATATAAATTCCAGGTTCACAAGTGAGGGCCATTCCTGCTTCTAATGGTCTGGTATATAAGCCAACGTCATGTACATCCAAACCAATAAAATGAGCAGTTCCATGCATAAAATACTTTTTGTATAGTGGGTTTTCAGGATCCTGATTCTTAACTTTTTCGGTATCCAGCACGCCCAATTTAATCAATTGCTGTTCAACCAAACTTGCCATTTGTTTTTCATATTCGGCAGAAACCACTCCGGGTTTTAATAATTTAGACCCTTCTTTTAAACAATATAAAACCGAATTATACACTTCTTTCTGTCTTTTTGAAAATTTCCCATTTACGGGAAAACAACGCGTAGTATCTGAATTGTAATTGGCATAACACACGCCAAAATCCATTAAAATCATATCGCCATCCTTACAAACTGTATCATTGGTATTGTAGTGCAATGCGCAGGCATTTGCTCCTGAAGCAACAATTGGCATAAATGCGTGACGTTTAGCACCTTTTCTTATTAATTCGTAGGTCAATTCCGCTTCCAGTTCATACTCCATCATGCCAGGTTTAACCGCTTTCAAAACCCTTTTAAAACTACCAACACTTATGTCGGCAGCTTGTTGCATTAATGTAATTTCTTCACCTGATTTAATTTGACGAAGTTCGCGGGTAATTTTTGCGGCGCGCCTGTAATTATGCAAGGGATATTTTTCTTTGCACTTGGCAATCATTCTATCCTGTTGTGTTGACATTTCAACAGTCAATGTTTTTTTATGTTCATTATGGCCCAGATAAAAAGTATCTGCTTCAAACGCCATATATTGTAGTGTCAGGTCAAAATCCTGCAGCCATTTTACATTTTTGACGCCTGAAACTTCAAAAGCCTTTTCTTTTGTCAACTTATCCCCTTCCCAAATTTTAATGAGATCGCTGGTTTCTTTCACAAATAAAATTTCCCTGTTTGCAGGCAATGAAGCATCCGGATACAATACTAAAATAGATTCTTCCTGATCAACGCCGCTTAAATAAAACAAGTCGTTATTCTGTGAAAACCCCATTTCATCATCTGCATTGTTGGGCATCACATCATTTGAGGTAAATATAGCAATGGAGTTAGGCTCCATCTTTAAAGTAAAATTTTGTCTATTTTTTATAAATAATGCTGAAGGAATTTGGGCGTATCTCATATTCTTTAATTTAGTTAAATTCTCTGCTGAAAACGTCTAAATTTAAGGAAGTTTTTTCGTTTTGAAATAAATTTTGAAGAAAATTTAATGCCATTAAATACCATTCGAACCAATCTGGAAAGAAAGCAATACATTAAACCAGTTTCTTTTCAATATATTCAGAATTCATAACACGCAAGGCACCCATATATTTCATTTTAAACCTTACCAAGTCACCAACTTTATATTTTTTTGTTGTTATGCTTAAATCCACAACCAACATATCAGAACTTGCGCCAATAAAGGTAATCTCTTTGTCAACTGGAATCAAAAAATCAGTATTAGAAATATCCAAAAGCCCTATGTCTAAAATTCCTCTGCTATGGTTTTTTCCATAATCATTAGGGTCAATTTCCAAGGATTCTCCCGATGGATTTTCCTCCAAATAACCATAAGGAACAATTGGTTTTTCAGTTATTTCGATGATTTCAGCATAAAGTAAAAAAACATCATCCTTCATTTTAGGAATAGTTTTATTTGTAAACAAATCAACGCCAAAAAACAAGGTTTCCCCAATTCTGAAATGATTAACGCCTTTGGGAATTTGCTTTTTAAATAAAAGTGGTATCATCACGGAAGATCCTCCCGAAACATATTCTATTTTTTTTCCAAACTTTGCTTCAATTAATTGTTCATACAAACTCAATTGAATTAGCTTGTCTTTGCTTGGCATTACACCGCTTAAACAATTTAGGTTTGCTCCAATGCCCGCCACTTGAATATTGGGTAACTCAAATATTTTTTTGTAAAATCCCATTAAATGCTCTCCCATAATGCCTTCACGCAAATCACCCAATTCAATCATAATAATAATTCGGTGGATTTTTTCTTGTTTAACGGCTTCATCAGACAACCATTTCATGGTCGTTAATTCGGTATTAAAACTAACATCAGCATATTTAACTACATTAGGTATACTTCGTTTTGCAGGAGGTTTTATATAAATGGTTTCTTTATTAGCATTAATTGCTTTAATTTTTTTCAAATTGGGCAATCGAGCGTCACATACTTGTTCATCACCTAACGACAATACAAATTCCAAAAAGGTCTTATTTCCACAGAGCATCTTCAAAACAGGCGCCCATTCTTTATGATGCCTTTTGAATAACGACTGTAAAAATGAATAATTATGATCTAATGATTTTTTATTGAGCGTTATATATGCCATATCGTTATTTTTTAATTGATAAATAGACGATGGAAGATAGTGAAATTCCTATTAATATTGGGTCAAAACCAAAAGGAATTTTTACTTCAAGAAATGTTAATATCAATGTTGAAGATCCTCCTATTATCATTGAGAACAAAGCTGCTACAGGTTTTCTCTTTTTTGATAATAATATCCCCAAAACTGGCACCAAAAGTCCTGAAACCATAAATGAGTAGGACAATAGCATAAGCGATAATACACTTTGCATAGTTGTGGCAATAATTATTGCAGCTCCACCAACCGCAAATGTAACAATTTGAGAAATTTTTATATTGTTTTTGTTAAGGTGCTTAAGTCCTAAGATATCGGTTACAAAATTACCGGATGCTGCCAACAAACAACTGTCTGCTGTTGACATTATTGCAGAAAAATAAGCTGATAGCATTAAGCCCATAAGGCCCACAGGCAATGCATGTTTTAAAAGCAATGGCATTCCCATCTCAGGATCCATCCCTATTTCACTTTCAAATCCATCTGAAATAAAAACACCTTTTGCAGCTGCGACTCTTGAAAATAACCCAAGAATTACACCCATAAAAGCCATTGTAGGGTATTCAAAAAGTCCTGCTATAAACCAAGCCTTCTTTGCCGTTTTTTCATCTTTGCAGGCGTATATTCTTTGATAAAGTGTCATTCCAACAAACCAAATAGGAACAATAATTACAAACCAATTTACAAGTTGTACCCAAGAAACGTTTTGCAATGAAAAATATTTGTCAGGAAGTACACTCACAATCGCATCATAACCTCCTAAGAAGTTATAAGCAATGGGGATTCCAACAAAAATTAACCCCACCATTAAAATAATCCATTGAAAAGTATCTGTGTAAATGACAGCTTTCATTCCGCCAAAAGCGGTATAAACTAATGCGATACCTCCCATTATCAATAAAGCTTGATTCAATTCGAGAGAAGGAAATGTGCCAACTGCCAACTTTGCGCCAGCAAGAAATTGAGATGAAGTAAAACCCAAATAGCCAATAAAGGAAATAATACCAGCAACCATGGCTACTGTAGTTCCGTAACTGTGCTTCAAAAATTCGGGAAATGTTAAAAAACCATGAAGATTACCCAGTTTAACAACCTTTGGAATCAAAAAAACGGCGCTTAACCAAGCGCCTATAAGTCCAGTAAATAACATCCAGGAACCGGATATTCCCATAACAAAACCCAATCCGCCCAATCCAATTGAAAACCCGCCGCCTACATCTGTCGCAACAACGGATAAGCCCACGTGCAAACTGCTCATTTCACCTCCACCAACGTAGTAATCCTTAACGGTTTCATTTTTTTTAAAAAAATAAAACCCAATTCCCAAAACGGCGGCCATGTAAACAGCAAAAACAACAATGTCTATAAAAGTCATAGAGTTTATTGTTGTTTTTTAAATCGCATTTCTAAGTATTTGTTTTCAAAGCCTAATTTTTCATATAAAAATTTTGCAGGATTGTTTGGTTCAACGTGCAAAGCAATATCCCCATCTGCCAACTCAATAGCTTTGTTCATTATTTTTTTACCGTAACCTTTACCGCGGGCATTTTCATGAACAGCAATATAAACAAGGATGTTTTCAGGAATATATCCGGCCATTCCGGTTTTGTTAACGATGGTAATGCCTTTAATTTCGTTTTTTTCCAAAAGCATCAATACAAATCCGCCAAGTTCTTCTTCAGAATCCTTAATTGCGAAATCGAAACATTTACCAATATCTTCCTTTTTATCGCCGTATTCCTGTAAGTGCTTAAATAAAAACGAAATAGCTTCCTCCTTTTCTTCAGCAGAAGGTTTTGTGATTTTGTTGTAAATTTTAAAAGTTTCCATCTTATTTTTCTTCTTGATTTCTTAAATCCTGTATGTAAACCGCCTTTGCAAATTTCATTCTTTTCTTAACCGATTTTTTAGTAAATTGCTTCTGGTCTCTTAAATTATTAATCAGTTTTGTTCTTCTTGTCTTTTGCTTGTATCTTTTTAGCGCTCTATCAATGTTTTCGCCGTCCTTTACTTGTATAATGAGCATATTTCTTGTTTTATTTTAATGGTTATAATGCAAAAATACGAAATAGTTTCTGTAGAAACTATTGAAAATCAATTATAATAATTCAACAATCCAGTAATCAAAATCCTATAACGTTGATTTATTGGATAGTATTTTGATAAAAATGCTATATATTTTTATATTTTCTGCAGAAACTTTTTAAGACTATAATCCAAAAAAAAATTGAAATAATGTTAAAAAAAACGATTATATCTATAGGTTCTAAAGAAATTCTTCCGAAGTAATAATTGGTAAAGTATCAACTTACATAAGTTCCGTCAACAAATCAATTCCTTCAATAATGGTTTTAAGTTTTTCTACTCATTTATCAAACGTCATTCAACTGATTTTACAGATTGAAAACCATCAATTACACGAAAAATCTTTAACGGATTTTCATTTTTCAATTCGTCTGGCAATAAGTTGTTTGGCCAACTTTGAAAACTGAACGGTCTTACCCAACGTTTAATGGAATTGATTCCCACAGCGGTAAATCGACTGTCAGTTGACGCTGGGTAAGGACCGCCATGTACCATTGCGGCACAAACCTCTACACCAGTTGGAACGCCATTAAAAATAATGCGCCCTACTCTATTTTGAAGTGCACTTATAACTTTGTCATAATTTTCCAATTCTCCATTTTCAGCCAAAACCGTTCCTGTTAACTGTCCTTCTAAATTATTGATTATTTCTTCTAATTGTTGCACATTTTCGCAGTGAACCACCATAGAAAATGGCCCAAAAACCTCCTGATGCAATGCCGTGTTTTTTAAAAAAGTGGCGCCTTCAACGGTTGTTATCGCCTGGCGGCCAAAATTAGCGTCAATTTCATCAGAAAAACTTGCCATAGTTTCCAAGCCTTCTTGCTTTTGCATGACTCTCTTTTTAGTTTCATAAGCCCCAATTATGTTTGGATGTAACATACAGGAAGGTTCAATTTTGACAATCTCTTCTGATAATTTATGAACAAAATTTGTTAAATCGGCTCCTTTAATTCCTAATATTAATCCGGGATTTGTACAAAATTGTCCAGAACCTAAAGTGATGGAATCTGCATATACTTTTGCCCATTCTTTCCCTTTATTTTTAGCGGCTTCCGGTAAAATAATTACGGGATTTACACTTCCCATTTCAGCAAATACAGGAATGGGCTCGGGCCGCTGTGAAGCCAAATTATATAATGCTCTTCCGCCGCCAACGCTTCCCGTAAAACCTACCGCTTTAACCTTCGGATCTTTCACCAATGTAACACCAACTTCAATCCCGCTGCTGTTTAAATTTGAAAACACGCCATTTGGCATTCCGGTTTTTTCCGCAGCATTTATAATTGCCGATGCTACCAACTCGCCTGTACCGGCGTGCATTGGATGCGACTTTACAATAACCGGACAACCGGCAGCAAAAGCTGCAGCTGTGTCTCCGCCTGCCGTTGAATAAGCCAAAGGAAAGTTGCTTGCGCCAAAAACCACAATTGGGCCAATAGGAATTAACATTTTACGAATATCGAGTTTTGGAATGGGTGTTCGATTTAAATCAGCGGTATCAATGGTTGCTTCTACCCAAGAGCCTTCTTTTACCAAATTGGCAAAGGTGCGAAATTGAAAAATGGTCCTTCCTCTTTCACCAATTGCCCTTCCTTCCGGCAAACCGGATTCTGAGCAATAGGTTTTAATCAATTTATCGCCCAATGCTTCAATTTCATTCGCGATTTGGTTTAAAAATTCACTTTTTTTGATTCCTGAGATACTTCGAAACTCCTTAAAAGCTGCCGTTGCCAATTCAACAGCCATCTCAATTTCTGCTTCAGATGCTTCAGAAAAAACAACATCGTTTTCCTTATTTTCCTTCGGATTGAATGTTTTGAATTTCACTTTTCCTGTTGATGCAAGCAGATTTCCAATGTGGTTTTTTCCTGTAATCATTTTTTTAATTGTTTATTTTTAATTGATGTTTGGTCTGTTTTTTTAAAGCTTTTTCAATAATTGCCATACTTTTGCTCTTTCTTCACCTGCCAATGGCAAACGAGGTTTTCACACATTTTCTTTTCCAGTTCCATTGGCAACTTCTGCCAATTTAATATTTTGTACCAATTTAGTATTTATATCTAACTCTAACAAAGGCAAAAACAAACTGTAAATGGCAACCATTTCCGCAGGGAATACACAAACCAACCGAGCTCCCCATCCGTCTGCGCCCATCAATAAACTTTCTAAGTTTTGACACCAGCATTTTTTTATCTATTCATAATAGTATTTTACCTTCAATTTATCATTAAATCAAAAAAATAGATTAATTTCGACCTATATTTAGCAGAAATGAAGGTATTGCCATTTAAAATTCCGAAACCTGAAAATGGAACTTTGTACATACAGAATTATGATAAAGAATCTTTTTATGAAAAATTACATCAACATGAAGAAATACAGATAAGTATATTTGTTGAAGGGGAAGGTACCTATATTATTGGTGATTGTGTAGGTGAATTTAAAAAAAATGACATTTTTGTCATTGGCGAAAATTTACCGCATATTTTTAAAAGAGATGCCGCCTTTGAACAAGAAACCTTAATGATATCATTGTTTTTTTCAAAAGATTCCTACGGAGAACATTTTTTTAATTTTTCCGAATTTGAACATTTCAACGCATTTTTTTATGATGCTGTTTTAGGTTTTGAAGTACTTTCCAACAAACCGGAACTTTCTTTGTTATTGACAAAAATTAATACTTATTCAAAATACAAACAGTTTATTTCTTTTTTATCGATTATGTCTTTAATTTCCGAAGCTGAAAAACAAACATTGTCGTCATTAATAAATCTAAAAAAATATGATGGTAACGAAGGGAAACGAATGAGCGATATTTTTCAATACACCATGAACAATTTTCACAGAGAAGTTACCTTGGATAATGTTGCAGATATTGCGAATATGACACCCAATGCATTTTGCAGGTATTTTAAACAGCGAACCAACAAGACTTTTGTAAATTTTTTAATTGATATCAGAATTGGAAATGCTTGTAAACTGCTGACCAAAAACAACGATTTAAACATCACCGAAATTTCCTACAAGTCCGGATTTAACAATCTGGCGAATTTTAATCGGAAATTTAAAGCCATAAAAGGCATAACGCCTTCTGATTATAGGAGGAAACAGCTCTACTCTTAACCCACAAAGCGGAAACAAAAAAAATTAAAGTTTGTTTCGGCCTGAATAATTAAATATCAAATCCCATTTCTTTTTGTTGCTTTTTAGACATTCCTTTTACCACCAAATTATAAGAATCATCCGTTAATTCCCTGATTAATTTATTAGATAAACCGCCATCAATGGTTACCGTATTCCAATGTATTTTGCTCATATGATAACCGGGAGAAATTCCCTCGTGCTCGTCTCTCAATTCCAAGGCTTTTTCAGGATCACATTTTAAATTTACGGTTACAGGATGCCTCTCTAAACTTGTCAATGCAAACATTTTTTCGGCTACTTTAAAAACCAAGGTTTCTTCATCAAAAGGAAAACTTTCTGTAACATGATTTTTCGACAGGCAATAGTCTCTAAATTCTTCAATATTCATCCCTAATTATTTAAATATTTAAACATCAACAGTTCATAAAACTATAAAATTACCAAAATATTTTATGCTTTACACATAAAAAAGGCTGCTTTTAAAAGCAGCCTTTTTTATTGAAATTATTCAAATTATTTTTCCAATATTGGATTTAAATTGGCAACTACTTTAAATGTTGGCGGTTCGGCCAAATGACGTTTAACAGGACATTGTGCGATTACATTTTTAATGGCACTCACGTATTTTTCCGGAAAATTTAACGGTAAATCAACAACCATATCGATATCACTTACCATATTGGTCATTCGGTTATAATTCATTTTTTGCGTGATACCCACTTCCTGAAAAGGCAATCCTCTTTGTTGCATAAACGATCTTACAAATACTGCCGAACACATTCCTGCAGTTGCTAAAAATATTAAAAAAGGAGATTCGTTCATAGTGATTTCATTGCCATTCATAAATGGAACTATGCTACCGTTTTTATCAAATTTTATTTGTATTTCCATAATTAACTATTTAATTTTAAGCAAAGTTATTGCGATTACAAATAGCAATATGTAACTATAATTACATATAAATCAGGAAGTTATTTTAAATAAGTCCGAAGCAATTCCATCAGCTAAAAATTTACCCTTTTTGGTAATGACCAAAACGCTGCCCGAAAAAGAACGCAATTCAATTTCCAATAAACCTGCTTTTATATGGCGTTCCGCTCCTTTTTTTAACTCCTCTAAATACATCGCGCCAAATTCCCTTTCTACTTTTTGAAAAGAAACGCCCCAAATCGTTCGTAAACCTGTCATAATATATTCGTTAAACCTATTTATTTCTGTAAGTTGCTCTTTTTCTGAAGGTAATTCATCCTCAAGCAAAGCGTTAATATATTTTGTGTTGTTTGAAACATTCCAGCTTCTTTCAAAACCGTTATAAGAGTGCGCCGAAGGGCCTATTCCTAAATATTTTTCACCTAGCCAATAAGATGTATTGTGTCTTGAAAAATAAGCAATTTTGCCAAAATTTGAAATTTCATAGTTTACATAACCTCGTTTTTCGGTTTCTTCAACCAAAATATTATAATGTTCCAAAGCCAAATTTTCATCAACAGGAGGAACTTTTCCTTTTTCAATCAGCTTATGCAACACTGTTTTTTCTTCCACGGTCAAAGCATAAGCAGAAATATGGGGAATATTAAACTCGAATACCTGTTTCAAATTAGACAACCATTTCTCGTTGCTCATATCGGGCACTCCGTAAATTAAATCGATGGTAATATTGTCGAAATATTTGGTTGCTTCGGTCAAACATTTTTTCGATTCTTCGGCATTATGCGCCCGATTCATGAATTTTAAATCATCCTCAAAAAAAGACTGAATCCCAATGCTTAATCTATTTATTGGGGTGTTTGCCAATTCCTTTATTTTTTCGGAAGTTAAATCATCGGGATTGGCTTCCAAAGTAATTTCAGCATCTTCAATAACTTCATAGTTTTCATAAACAGTGTCAATTAGCATTCCCAATTCACCAATCGTCAATAAAGAGGGGGTTCCTCCTCCAAAATAAATGGTTTCGATTTGCTCCTTATTGAGTTCGTCTTTTCTTAAAACCAATTCCCGTTTTAGTGCAATCAGCATATCTTCTTTTCTTTTTAATGAAGTTGAGAAATGAAAATCGCAATAATAACATGCTTGTTTACAAAATGGTATGTGTATATAAATTCCTGCCAAAATACTATGATAATTATTTTATAAATATACACTTTTCCTAAAATATTATGAAAAGTGATTTTTGTTACCTTTTTTCTGATAAAGGTATCGTAAATTTGAGAAAACCGACTAGTTATGTATGCATATATTGTTTCATTTAAGGTTAAAGACGGGGAAGGAATTACTTTTGTTGAGCTTCAAAAATTTGAAGAATTGACCGAAGCAAAACCCGCAGGCTTGGATCATTTCCATATTTTCAAAGACAGAATTGTGGAAAATAAGTATTTTTTGGTTGAATACTGGAATTCTAAAGCCGACAAAGATAAGTTGGAAGCTTCCAAAGAACACCAACTTTTTCATGAACACAGAAAATTGGTGATTGATCAAAAATGTGAAACTTACGAATGCGATGTAATTGTTTAAGAACTATTTAACTCTATTTCCGTTTTGTTTCACGAAAGCATCCCAGCCCGTATAACTTTTTTCTGAGGTTATATTTCCGCCATTGTAAAAATGACAAACCGCAGCGGCCAATCCATCCGTGGAATCTAAATTTTTAGGCAATTCTTTTATTTTAAACAAACTCTGCAGCATTTTGGCGACTTGCTCTTTACTCGCATTTCCATTTCCTGTAATGGCCATTTTAATTTTTTTAGGCGAATATTCAGTAATAGAAATTTCTCTAGACAAACCTGCAGCCATCGCAACGCCCTGTGCGCGACCCAATTTTAACATAGACTGTACATTTTTTCCAAAAAATGGTGCTTCAATCGCAATTTCATCCGGATGGTAAGTATCGATAATATGAATGGTTCGTTCAAAAATCAATTTTAGCTTTAAATAATGGTCATCATATTTTTTAAGTATCAATTCATCCATCCGAATTAATTCCATATTTTTATTGATAACTTTTATCAACCCAAAACCCATGATGGTTGTTCCAGGATCAATTCCCAATATGATTTTTTCTGAGCTCAATTATTAGTTGTTTATTTGTAATTTCAAATGTACAATATCTTAAACAAATATAAACAAGCCCTAATCATTCTACTAAAATTAGCAATTGTTATTGGCGCCTTATATTTTATATTTCGGCAGTTGACAAACAATCAACTTTTGTCGTTTTCACAATTGAAACAACAAATTTCTGTTCTTTTTTCTAAAAATATTTGGCTGCTTATTCTATTGCTTTTATTTACCGATGTCAATTGGATTTTGGAAATATTTAAATGGAAAACATTGGCTTCTCATGAAAATAAAATTAGCTTTTTTGAAGCTTATGAACAGTGTTTGGCTTCCTTAACGACCTCTATAATCACGCCAAACAGAATTGGAGAATATGGTGCAAAAGCGTTGTATTTTGAAAAGAGACAGCGAAAAAAAGTCATGGTTTTAAACCTGATTGGAAATTTAAGTCAGTTGGCAATAACGGTGTTTTTCGGTATCATCGGGATATTCTTTTTGAGTTCGTATTTCAAAGTCGGAATGTTCTCTTTTAATACGCCCAAATTCTTTCTTTTTATAAGCATTCTTTGGTTGCTTTTCTTACTTGGAAAATATTTTGGAGTTCTAAAAAAAATGGTTGAATTGAAATTTAAAATTTTAAGATATTCAAAACAATTACCATCGAAAATTCTGATAAAAACGCTGGTTTATTCCTTGTTTCGTTACCTGGTTTTTTCACATCAGTTTTACTTTTTTTTAAGACTCTTTCAAGTGGAAGTTGATTATTTTACACTCATGAGTCTGATTTTTAGCACGTATTTAATCGCTTCCATCATTCCGGGTTTGTCCATTTTTGATTGGGTGATTAAAGGCTCTGTTGCAGTATTTATTTTTAGTTTTATTCATTTAAACCCGTTAACAGTTGTGTCCATCACCACTTTTATGTGGCTGTTGAATTTTGCCTTTCCGGCATTGATAGGAAGTATATTTGTGATAAACTTTAAAATGGTTACTGAAAAATGATTTATATTTCGATTCTTATTTCAATCATTTATCTTGTATTAGTTATTGCTTTTATCATTGGTATGAATAAAAATGATATCGTTAAAAATAAAAATACAACACCCAAAAATACCTTTTCAATTGTAATTCCATTCAGAAATGAAGCGCACAACTTACCCGATTTATTGGAATCTATTTTGGAACTGAATTACCCTTCAAATTTATTTGAAATTTTATTGGTGAATGACGATTCCCAAGACAATTTTAATCCGATTATTGAAGAAATTACAAAACAAAATCCGAACTTAAACTTGAGGGTTTTACAAAATGAGAGAAAAACCCATTCCCCAAAAAAAGACGCCATAAATACTGCCATAAATTTGTCTAATTTTGAATGGATTATTACCACCGATGCTGATTGTACGGTGCCTAAATTGTGGTTACAGCTTTTAAATCAATTTATTGAGAATGAGCAGCCTCTATTTATAAGTGCACCCGTAAAATTCATCGCACAAAATTCATTTCTGTTTCACTTTCAAAATCTGAATTTCATAAGTTTAATGGGAAGTACACTTGGAGGTTTCGGACTCAAAAAACCCTTTATGTGTAATGGCGCCAATTTGTGTTACCACAAAGATGCTTTTTTAAAATTGAAGGGTTTTGAAGACAATATCCATATTGCCAGTGGCGATGATATTTTTTTGATGGAAAAAATGTTTAATGCATTCCCTGAAAAAGTAAAATTCTTAAAATCGGATGAAGCCATTGTAAAAACCAATGCTAAAAATAATTGGGAGCTGTTTTTAAATCAACAATTACGTTGGGCTTCCAAATCAACTTCCTATAAAAGCATGTTTGCGAAGTTTGTTGGACTTTGTGTGTTTTTAGAAAATTTAATGGTGCTTATTTTAGGAATTTTTGTATTGCTATTTCCTGAATTTTGGACCTATTTCACCCTTGTTTTTGCAGCAAAAATCATTGTTGATTTTATCCTAATTACGCAAGCTTCCCTTTTTTTAAAAAACACAAAATCGTTAAAACACTATTTGCCAGTAAGTTTATTGTATCCTTTTTTCATTGTTTTTACAGCAAGTTTATCAGCCTTTAAAAACTACGAATGGAAAGGCCGAAGCTTTAGAAAATAACATTCCAAAACACAGCTAAATAGAGCTTATTCTAAGATTTTACGCCAAATAGTGCATTGATGATACTTTCGGCATTAAACCACAAATAAATTATAACAAACAATAAAATAACCAAAACCATGCCTCTTTTGTAATTTGGTTTTTTCCGTTTTTTAAATCGATTTTCCATTAATTTTAGTATTGAATATTCAGAATAAAGAAAAGAGAAATGAAAGAATAAATACATTTCAACTTTTTCAAACTATTTGACTTTTAATTTTTTAATTCAACTTTTGGGGAGTTAATAAGCTTTCGTTCCCCGTAACATTTCTCTTTTTCCGGGTGGCCCAGGCAATTTTTTAACTAAAAATCCGACTGATTGCATCGCCCTTCGCACACTTCCTTTGGCGCTATAAGTCACTAAAACGCCTCCTATTTTCAAAGACTTGTACATTTTCTCAAAGATTTCTTCTGTCCACAATTCTGGTTGAACCCTTGCGCCAAAAGCATCAAAATAAATGAGATCGAACTGATTTTCATCATTTATTTCATGAAAAAACTGTTTGCGTTTTGTCAAAGAAAAATCAGGTGATATTTCACATTTTAATTCCCAATCATTTTGGTGCATTTGATTAAAAACAGCAGAAAATTCGCTCGCTTCCAATTGATTGACATAATTCATTTTTTCAACCTCCTCCGCAGCCAACGGATATGCTTCAACTCCCACATAATCGATGGCCAGGTTCATTTTTGGCGCTTCCAAAAAAGTAATAAAACAGTTAAGTCCGGTTCCAAAACCTATTTCTAAAATACTTATTCTTTGGTTTGCAAAAAGCGATAAGCCATTTTTAATAAACACATGCTTCGCTTCTTGAATAGCCCCATGTTTAGAATGGTATTGTTCGTCCCATTCCGGAATATGAATGGTGGTAGAACCATCGGCAGTAATCATTATTTTTCTTTCCAAAATTTTTAAGATTAAAAATGTTCGTTTTTTATTCAGAGAATGGAGATTAACAGCTTGTATTTCAGTAAATTCGATCCATTTTAGTCTGCACTATTTTTATAATAAAATAACACAAAACAGCGAATTAATGTCAAAAACGCAATTTTATTTTATTCAAATTGCTCATATGAATATTTTTGCTCAAATATATTAAAAATAAGGCAGTAACCTTCGGTAAAAATAAAACTGTGAATTAAAAAAATTGAGTAAATTTGCTATAAATAAATATTGACATACTATGGCTTTACATATTGAAAAAACAACAAAATCAAAAATTTCAGAAGTAGATTTTAACAATTTAACGTTTGGAAAGGTTTTTACCGACCATATGTTTGAATGTGATTATGAAAACGGAAAATGGCAAACACCTCAAATTGTACCCTATCATCCTTTGACAATGGATCCTTCTGCAAAAGTTTTTCATTATGGCCAAGCTGTTTTTGAAGGCATGAAAGCTTATAAAGACGACAATGACGATGTTTGGTTATTTAGACCAGACCAAAATCAGGAAAGGATTAACAAATCGGCTGAGCGATTGGACATGCCAGCTTTTCCAAAAGACTTCTTCTTTGAAGGTTTAAATGAACTTTTAAAGTTAGATAAAGATTGGGTAAAAAAAGGAGGAGATAACGCACTTTACATTAGGCCTTTTATCATTGCAACCGAAACATGCGTATCCGCATCTTCGTCAAATAGTTATAAATTTATGATTATTTGCTCCCCTGTTCAATCCTATTATTCAGGTGAAGTTAAAGTGATTTTTGCCGATAAATACAGCAGATCAGCAAACGGAGGTGTAGGTGCCGCAAAAGCTGCGGGAAATTATGCAGGCTCGTTCTACCCAACCAAATTGGCGAATCAACAAGGTTTTCAACAAGTGGTTTGGACAGATTCCTGTACTCATGAATTTTTGGAAGAAGCCGGAGTCATGAATGTCTTTTTCAGGGTAAACGACACCTTATTGACCGCACCTGTTAGCGATCGTATTTTAGACGGCGTAACTCGAAAAAGCATTATTCAATTTGCAGAAGATAAAGGAATTAAAATCGAAGTTAGACCGGTAAGAGTTTCCGAAATTGTGGAAGCAGCCCGTAAAGGTGAATTGCTGGAAATGTTTGGTGCCGGTACCGCTGCGGTAGTTAGCGTTATCAATGCTTTTTCAAACAAAGGAGAAAACTTCGAATTGCCTAAGATAGAAAACAGCTATGCAGCCTTGATAAAAAAAGGCATCTCAGATATACAGCGAAAAAATGCAGATGATAAATTTGGCTGGACTTATAAAGTAAAATAAACTCAATTAGGTTAACTTTGCCAGAAAGCATACATTTATTGCATGGAAACTATTAAAAACAATCGGATTTATGATCCGATTGTTTGGCATATTATTTGGTCTTAATCAATCGAAAAAATAGAATATGACTACGTTAGAACAAGCTAAGAATGAACTTCAGGAAAAAGGGTTTTTAGACATTAAAACTCCGAATATTGATTACATAAAAGAGATAAACAAACTTAGAAAAGAGAAAAATGCCGTTATTCTTGCGCATTATTACCAAGAAGACGCCATACAGGATATTGCAGATTTTGTAGGTGACAGTTTGGCTTTGGCGCAACAAGCAGCTAAAACCAGTGCTGATATTATTGTTTTTGCCGGAGTGCATTTTATGGCTGAGACCGCAAAGATTTTAAATCCGTCCAAAAAAGTTTTATTGCCCGATTTAAAAGCAGGTTGCTCATTGGCCGATTCTTGTCCGCCAGCCGATTTCGCTGCTTTCAAAAAGCAACATCCAAATCATTTGGTGGTTTCATACGTAAACACTTCTGCGGAAATAAAATCAATGACTGATATTGTTTGTACCTCTTCAAATGCAGAAAAAATAGTCAATTCGATACCGAAAGACCAACCCATTATTTTTGCTCCGGACAGGAATTTAGGTGCCTGGCTGATTAAAAAAACAGGTAGAGATATGGTTCTTTGGGATGGTGCCTGTATGGTTCACGAAGCTTTTTCAATAGACAAAATATTGAAATTATACGCTGAAAATCCAGATGCCGAAATTATTGCACATCCTGAGTCTAAAGAACATTTATTGAAAGTTGCCAAATATGTTGGATCAACTTCAGGATTGTTAAATTATGTAAAAACAAGTAAGGCGAAAAAATTTATTGTGGCTACGGAAGTCGGCATTTTACACAAAATGCGACAAGAATCACCCGATAAAATTTTAATTCCTGCCCCAGTTGATGATGACAATTGCAATTGCAGTGAATGTTTCTATATGAAAATGAATACGATGCAAAAATTGTATTTATGCTTAAAACATGAATTGCCTGAGGTTAATGTAGAGGAAGAATTAAGGAAAAAAGCATTGGTTTCTATTGAACGTATGCTGGAACTTTCTAAATAACAAACAAATCAAATGAATGCTGAAAAAAAATCATACAACTCCGATTTTCTAATCATAGGTTCGGGAATCGCAGGGCTGAGTTTTGCTTTAAAAGTGGCAAATTACTTTAAAGACGCTACAGTTACAATTATCACAAAAAGCGAAAAGAGCGAAAGCAATACCAAATATGCACAAGGCGGAATTGCAACCGTTTGGAATGAAACCGTTGATTCATTTGAACAGCATATTGAAGACACTTTAATTGCCGGAGATGGATTATGCGATGAAGAAGTGGTTAAAATGGTTGTTGAAGACGCTCCTGCCCGACTCAAGGAATTGATGGAATGGGGCGCTATATTCGATAAAACATCAAAGGGAAAATATTCTTTGGGAAGAGAAGGCGGGCATTCACAAGACCGGATTTTACATCATGAAGATCTTACAGGTGCAGAAATTGAAAGAGCACTTATTAAGCAAGTAGAAAACACCAAAAATATTCAATTTTTATCTCACCACTTCTCGATTGATTTGATTACTGAACACCAAGTCAAAAAGAGACAAACTTCTGTATCAGAAAAAATCACCTGTTATGGCGCTTATGTATTGGACGAGAAAAAAAATGTGGTAAAAACATTTGCGGCCAAAGTTACGATGTTGGCTTCAGGGGGAAACGGGCAAGTTTATTTTACGACTACAAATCCAGTGGTTGCTACCGGAGACGGAATTGCTATGGCTTATAGAGCCATGGCAGAAGTTTCTGATGTTGAGTTTATTCAGTTTCACCCAACCGCTTTATACAATCCCGGCGAATACCCGGCTTATTTAATTTCAGAAGCTGTTCGTGGCGCAGGTGCCATTTTAAGAGATTATTATGGCAACAAATTTATGCATAAATATGATGAACGTGAAGAATTGGCATCACGGGATATTGTAGCAAGAGCCATTGACCACGAACTTAAAAAAAGCGGAATGACCAACGTTTATCTTGATTGTACGCATTTAGATTTTGAATCTTTTAAAAAACACTTTCCAAACATTACCGAAAAATGTATGTCTTTAGGCATTGATGTGCGCAAGGATTTTATTCCTGTATCACCTGCTGCACATTATATTTGTGGTGGCGTAAATGTGAATAAAAAGGGCAAAACCTCCATTAAAAATTTATATGGTGCCGGTGAAGTTACCAGAACCGGTCTTCATGGCGCAAACAGACTGGCTTCAAATTCTTTGTTGGAAGGCATTGTTTTTGCCCATAGGGCTTTTGAAAATTTAACACAGCGGTTTGAAAAAATTAAAGCACCAAAAAATATTCCGGATTGGAATGACAGTGGCGTGGTAAAAAACATGGAGAAAATTTTAATTACACATGACAGGAATGAGGTGAAAACCATTATGAGCAATTATGTTGGTATTGTTCGCTCCAACGAACGTTTATTGCGCGCTGAAAGAAAGCTTCATGTGTTGTTTGAAGACAATAAGCGTCTTTATGAGCATTCTGAACTTTCAGTGGATTTATGCGAACTCAGAAACTTAATTACAACCGCATTTTTAATCACACGATTTTCCAAAGAAAGAAAAGAAAATCGGGGTGGATTTTATAACGTGGATTTAATAAAAAAGGAGCTTTAATAGCTCCTTTTTTTATCTTTCAATTACCAAATTTTAACTCTGTCTTCCGGTTTTAAATACATTTTATCCTCTGGCTTGATATTAAATGCATCATAAAACGCATCAATATTTGTTAATGGCATATAGGCTCTAAACATTCCAGGAGCATGTGGATTGGTTTTTATTAAATTACGTAAAGCATCGTCACGCATTTTTGTGCGCCAAACTGTTGCCCAGGATATAAAAAATCGTTGTTCTGCTGTAAATCCATCTATTTTTTCAGGTCTGCCGTTTGTTTTATAAAACAATTCCAATCCTTCTAAAGCAGCGTTTACTCCTCCTAAATCACCTATATTCTCACCTAAATTGTATTCCCCATTCAAATATACTTCTGGCAATGCTTCTACTGCACTATATTGGTCGGCCAATTTATCTCCAAGCACTGTGAATTTTTCCAAATCTTCAGTAGTCCACCAATCAACTAAATTTCCATCACCATCAAATCGGGCACCCGAATCGTCGAAACTATGAGAAATTTCGTGACCGATTACTGCTCCTATACCACCATAATTAACGGCTTCATCAGCCAAATAATTATAAAAAGGTGGTTGTAAAATAGCCGCCGGAAATACAATTTCATTATTTGTGGGGTTAAAATAGGCATTCACTGTTTGAGGTGACATTCCCCATTCTGTTCTATCTACTGGATTTCCCAATTTTGCAATATTTTTATCGAAATTCCATTTTCTTGCATTCATTGAATTTTGAAAATAAGAACCTCCATCTTTTACGCCAACAACTTCAAGAGCAGAATAATCTTTCCATTTATCAGGATAGCCAATTTTAATGGTTAATTTATGCAGTTTTTCTATGGCTTTTTGTTTTGTGACATCACTCATCCATGCTAATTTTTGAATTCTTATTTCATAGCCTGCCATTACATTTTTAATCATTTCTAAGGCTTTGGCTTTAGCTTCAGGCGGAAATTTTTTATCGACATATAATTTCCCCAATGCTTCACCAATTACACCATTTATGGAAGCCAAAGCTCTTTCATCGCGAGGACGTTGTTGAATAGCGCCTGTTAATTCTTTACCGTAAAATTCCCAATTTACTACTTGAATGTCATCACTTAACATACTTGCGGCGCGATCTATCGCGGTCCATTTCAAATACAATTTAATATCGTCAATGGAACTTGCTTTGATGATGGAATCCATTGCTGCCATATATTTTGGCTCTCTTACCACAACGGTATCCATTTTAGCAATGCCAATACCCTTAAAATAAGTATTCCAATGAATAGAAGAAGTGAGTGCCGTTAATTCGTCGATGCTTTTTGGATTGTATGATTTTCGACGATCTCTAGATTCTTCTTTGGTTATTCTTGGTTTTGCTAAATTGTATTCATAATTAAAAATTCGTTGCGCATTTTTACTCGCAATTTCTTTGGAATCACCATAAAACTGAAGCATTTTGGCAATATGCGCAATGTATTTTTCTCTTTTTAATTTCGTATTGTCATCTTGATCTACGTAATAATCGCGTGACAAACCCAATCCTGCCGGCGAAACATATCCAACATATCTGTTGCTGTTTTTTAAATCGTTATAAATATAAAAATTATAAAACCCAACGCCGCCATAAGGTGCGCTTTCAACCAAAAGATGATTCAAATCTTCTAAATTATTTACAGCGTCAATTTTAGCCAAATAAGGAAGTACAGGATTGATACCCTGACTGTTTCTTGTTACGGTATCCATTACCGATTCATAATAATTCACTGCTTTTTCTTGATCTGACATTGCAGTTAAATTTCCTTGAGCATCTTTTAATTTTGGAAAATTTTGATTTTTGATGGCTTCATTTAAAATTTCCAAAACATCTGCATCTGTTTTTTTTCTTAATTCATTAAAACTTCCCCAAGAAGTTCTGTCGGCCGGAATTTCAGCATTATCGAGCCAAGATCCATTTACATATCTAAAAAAATCATCATCCGGACTTACGCTGGTGTCCATATTTTTTATTTCTAATCCAGGTGTGTGCGTTTCTTTCATTTTTTCTTGTGCGCTAGAAGAATAGTTTATTGACACTACTGCAATTAACAGTAAAAACAATTTATTTGCATTCATTTTTTTTAATTATTAAGTTAAGGTATTATTTTTCTATAATTTTTAAAATATTCGGTTTAAAATAATTCGGGCCTTTCAAGACTTTGCCGTCTTCTCTATAAATAGGGTTTCCGTCTTCACCCAATTTGCTCATATTGCTGCGTTGAATTTCATTAAAAACTTCTTCAATTTTGTATTGCATTCCATGCTCTAAAATAGTTCCGCATAAAATATACAGCATATCACCCAAGGCATCAGCCACTTCAACCAAATCATTATTTTTGGCAGCTTCTAAATACTCTTCATTTTCTTCTGCCATTAAATCAAACCGCAATATAAGTTTATTTTCTTCAAGTTTTGCAATAGGTTTATGTTGAATTCCCAATCCGAAGGATTCATGAAATTCCTGAACGGCTTTCAGTTTATTAATCATTTAACTCGTTGTGCATTAATAAATCGATAGAATAAAGTTGTCCATTGCTTTGAAAAAGCGTATATTTAGTTGAATAACAAACAATTAAATATATGAACAACTTTAAAGCAAATTACAATAAAATA
>Ga0314774_1000530_pt1 | contig 29940 bp, 28 predicted proteins | sample MetaGCBIA2018_FD_204515 | JGI IMG/M metagenome (GOLD analysis project Ga0314774, IMG submission 204515) | Cryopeg brine microbial communities from Beaufort Sea near Barrow, Alaska, United States - CBIA 2018 | ecosystem: Environmental > Aquatic > Marine > Coastal | place: USA: Alaska | collected...
CAGCCGAAAAAGCAGATCATGTGCTCCCGTTCGTTTGGCGTCCCGGTAAAAGCCTTATCCGACCTGGAAGAAGCCGTTGCCCAGTTTGCAGCGAGAGCGACAGAAAAACTCCGGAAAGGGGAGCAGTACGCTGGCGCACTGATGGTGTTTTTCCGAACCAACTCGTTCCGTACGGATCTTCCCCAGTATTCCAATAGCGCATCTGTAAAGCTGATCACACCCACACAGGATTCGCGGGTCATCGTCCAGCAGGTGTTAAGTTTGCTCAGGCCCATGTATCGGCCGGGTTACGACTATGCAAAAGCCGGTGTGATGCTGAGTGACGTGGTTAACGAGGCGGCCATTCAGGAGGATTTGTTTGCCAGCCCTTCACTTGGCCAGGATGACCGAGCCGCCCGGCTGATGTCCGTGTTGGATCAGATCAACCGAAAGTCACGGACAAAGGTGCGCAGTGCTCGGCAAGCTGGCCCCGCGGCTTACGCGATGCGCAGAGAACATTTGTCACCGGCCTACACGACAAATTGGACTCAGTTGCCGTCAGTGACCTGATGTGTAAAAACGCCAATGATGAGTACCCCTTAGTTCACTGAAAAGACCTGTCGCCATCGGGGTGCTGGGTAAAATGCATATTGGGCAGAGAGTTGTGCAGCGCACAAGCAAACCGGAGCAGTGTGCGAATATGCAGGCTTGTGAGCCTTTAAAAAGGCGTGCGTATCATGCGGTATAAGATTCAGAGGGCCTGGGGTAGGGGGTTAAGCTCCCCATAACGAGTAGGCGGTCAGCTTCTGCATTGGGTTATAAAAGCCTTAATCCACGCAGTTTCCTGACGAGTGGGTTTCAGGTTGTATTGTTTAACGATCCGTAAAAAACGAGCCACGTAGCCACACTGGCCAGCGGGCGGTAACCATTGATCTGGGCCTTGAGCACCTTTGCTTCGATTTAAGCTCAACTCAACCGGCCATAGATTTACTGGATCGTTGGCAAACTGCTCACGCTTGTCTTTTGGCCATTGATTTGCACCGTGATGCCATGCCCAGGCCAGTGGCACAACATGGTCAATATCGATATGACCGGCGTTCTGGATCACACGATTGGTGAAGGGACTTATCCAGCGGCCGGTAACCACCCGGCAGCGCTTTTTATCAGCAAATCGAACCTGCGTGGTAGAGGTGGAGATGAGGGCTTCGGCACGACTATCCTGGCAGTCCCCATCGACGTCATCCCAGCCGTGGCCGAATGCGGACCGTTCGTAGTCTTGCCGCTGACTTGACAGTTCCTGGGGCCTTTTGAGCGATGCCCGGGAGATGCCCTTTGGAAGTTTCCCGCCCGACACCAGGCAGGCTTCAAGAGACGCGAAGGCCTGATAGTTTTTGGTTCGCTCGTACCAACTGCTCTGTGGTGGGTGGCACAAACCGCTGTTCGACATTTTTACGATGGCGGCATCAGCCGCATGACTGAACGACAACCCTATGAGGAAGACCAAGAGCAGAAGGGATTTGGGGGTACTAGCCACAATGTATGAATACCCTCTGCAGTGTAAAATCGACATGATGTTCAAACCTATTTTCAAGAAGCGTCGTAATTCAATGGTCCTGCACGAGCGAAGCTCTCATCCAAGAACGTGACTGCGATAAAATACCGGACGTTGTCCTGAATTTTGCAGTCGATAAAAGGCGTTGGAGTCTACTGATCGCCGCCCGTCACGACAACCCGAAACCATTTCGTACCGACGCCGCTGCGTTATTTTTGCTGTTTTGAAATGACCGTTGGGATTTCGAAGGAGGAAGATCCACTATTTATGGCTATCAATTTTTTCGCAAAAGGGGAGTTATCGTCCGGCTTTCACGGATGGCGTGTCGTCGCCACCATCCGCGGTAAACGCTATCAAAAATACTTTTCGTTAAATCGCTCGAACACTCGAATCCCCCAAGAGCTTTGGCATCGCTACCAGGAGACCCGGGCCCGGTACTACGAGGCCCGGTATATGGCACGGTCAGCCGCCATTCAATACCTCGACTTCATTAACAAGGACCATCCCACGACCCGGCCATATCGCGGGGTTGGATTTCAAGGCGTCACGCTGGGCATTGGCGCGGGCAGGAGCACCGCCTATGAACTCTGTTTTTTCTCCGTGAACAAGCGGGGCGCGGCGACCAAATTCTATATCGATAACGGGACTCCACTCTCACAAGCCTGGGAACAAGCGGTTTCCTACTGGGGTAATGTTTATGAGATTCGACCCAAAGATGTCGCGCATAAGCTCAAGCTCCTTCCCAGTCCTGATCAATTCAAAGCGCTTCGCAAGCAATTAAACGATCAAGAGGGTCATGATTTCCCGGTCAGCGTCCTACACCATGTTTACGCTGAACAGCGTAAACAACTGGAAAATCGAAAGGCTCGGGAAAACACAAATGGACGTTTTAACGGCGATGAGCTACTGACCATTTATGCCAATTTGGAGCGAGAGGTTTCAGAGTATCGGAACTAAAATCGGTTCAGGCCAGTTTCTTGATATCGCTCGAAATTGCTTGGGAGCCTAACACTTAGGCCTAAGTGCTCATGAACGGATTCTATTCCATCTCCGCGGACGGTTTAAATCAGCTGCAACAACCCGTCCAGGATCATCGTTGAAATCTGTTCCTGCATATTTTGAATGTGCGACTGGCGGGCTATCGCCGGAAAGGGTTCGTCGTGGCAGACGTTGGCCGACTACTGTTCAATATCAGCCTAAAAACTGCAGGCGGGGAAAAGTCTGTATAAACTGGTGTATCCCTGATGCTATTCTACCTGAGAGTTCTGTGATCAAAGTGAACAGGATTCCGTGCCGACTAGGATTGTCAGGCTAGCGCGACACCTGCTTAGTGGTGTGACTTGCCAAGGAGAGACTTGGCCTCCTTACCTGCAATTTTTGTTCAACATAACCGCGATGTATGCGCAGCTTTCTCTACGCAAGCGACAAACCAACTGAATAGCTGATCATTTATTCTGTATGGTGCCTATCCCCCGAAAACTCATGTCCCGAAACCAGCGGACCTGGATCCCCAAGTAATTTACCCACTCTACGGCTTTTTTGAAATTCCTTTTTTGATCGTTTTTAGCGCAAATCTCCAAGTATTGAATGACCAGTTTGTACTGTGATTTCCCAGCACGATATTTTGCCTGTCCAAACGCTTGCTTAAATAGATCCATAGCTGCAGAGAAGATATGTGTGAGCCGCGTCGACCCAGGATGCTAGCCAGCAAAGCTGGTTTTCCAAGCCTGAGGTGCAGCCCTCGGACTATGAAACTCGAATGCATACACGCCGACACCTGGTCTTAATCCCCTTCAATATCGGGCTAGCCCTCGGACGGAAAGCGCGTTGTCATAGCCTGGAGCAACAGTCTTAATCCCCTTCAATATCGGGGTAGCCATTACTCCAAGCCGAGGCCAGATATCAATGGTATTGTCTTGAATAGTTGAATACACCACAGCTATTTATCGGGGGGAATTACCTTTCATCTTCAAATCAGACCGAAACTTTCAGTTTTCAATCGATATTAATATTCTATAAATAGATTAAAATTATGGACATTTAGAGGCTTAATTTTATTATTAATAGTATTTTCTCCTAGTCGTTATATATTAGTACTAAACTATTTAGATTGATATCATGATAAATAGAAATCTTCGCTTACAACGATTAGCTCCAATTTAGCCTGTAAGGTAATTGTCACTTGTAAGAAAGGTTCAGTGCTTCGTCTAATTGATGAAATAGCATAATTAGAGAGACCTGGATAAAATTGGATTTTAGTAATTATAATTTATTGGATTATTAGTGCCGTGAGAAAACAGCCACAAGTCATTTATTATTCCGGATAAGGTTGCGCTCCGACCTTATGAATTTAAACACTCCCCCAGCCAATGATATGAGTGTTCTAACTGTGCTGGCCACGAAACTATTGATGGCGCATGGAGTTTACTAGTAGTTGGGCGGAAATGGGAATGGGTGGTCGGCCGGCCTACAGAAAACCGCTTAAATTGGCCCACCGAACTTGCCGAAGGGATCGTTCAAAATTTCCTCTTTGGCCTAAATACTTATTCCTGGTAGGGGGAAGTTTCTCCTATAGTGAGGTGTAGTGATTATGTTAGGTACCGGTTTATCGGACAGTAGTGTCCAGGATTCCGGTTAGAGGTTTACGTAGCCTAGCTGCTGCAGTGCGATGGCGCGGCACTCAAATTTCCTCATAATCTTTTTTTTCTAGCTTGCCGAAACAGCGATCCGTAAAGTGCGCAGGGTATCTTTTTGGAGGCTTCCACCCCTTATTGCGTATAATTTTTAGAGCCGCACTCTCATCGCGAAATTTTTGTTCCTTATCCATAAAATCAGATAGATGATGAAGCTGACCATACACATACCAAGTTATTTGAGCGGCTAAACTTTCAGATAACTTGTCCACAACTTTTTCGGGGGCAGTGCCGCTAAGTATTCTATGAACCTCGTCAAAACCAGGGCTTGGCGCCTCAGCCTTTAAAGAATCTTTCTTTACATTGAGTGCCTTCGCCTCATTCGTGTCCTCGTATCTTTGAAAATGGTCATAGAATTTAGAAATGATAAGAGTTTTGTTTATAAAATATCCCCGTATTATTTTTCGTAACTTACTAGCAGTTTGTCTTAAGGCTTCTTCAGCTTCTTCTTCCCGTTTATTGATCTTCGAAAGTAAATCTTCAAAATCAGAAACTTTGCCAAGATCGGGATCATCGTATTCTTTTTTTCGAGTGCGCGTCGATTTCATTTCCTCAATGAGCATCAATGGAAATTTAGGAGTAACTAAAGTCTTGCTTGTCCATTTTTTGGACACTTGTAAATTCTTTGGTAACTGAACTACCTCTATGAGCTCCATTTCTTTAAGCTTTTTTATTGCATCGGTAACGCTGCTTCTTGCACAGTCAAATTCACGAACAATCTGTGGAGTAGATATGTAGGAGATACCTTTATTCTTCATCCATTCATTAAAGTGTAGCATGTACACTCTAATGGCAATTGCGGATGGCTTGTAGGAGCTTAATGTGATGTGGTTCCATATTATAGTCGGGATATTGGTGTAAAAAAATTTTTCTGATGCGTAATTTAGTATTAAGTTATATTTGTTCATTTTATTTAAATATATTTCTTTTTTTGGGTTGGATATTTTTAATATATCGCATTGTCCTTATATTATCAGTTAAGTTTTGTATACGTAGCGTCAACGGGTTTCTACTGGTTGGTTAACCGCTCATTTTTAACGAAGGCGCATTCAACCAGTCAAGCCATCATCGCTAATTTTTAGGGAGACTCTGAATAGGTCTCCAAATCAGCGATAATACGGCCATCGTCAACCGCACAACACATGCCAGTGCAGACTGCCTGGATGCGGCGGAGTTACTGGGTGCCATTCTCTGGGAGCTGCGCGGGGGGTAAGGGCCCAATGCCTAAGTTGCTTCATAATAAAACTCTTGATTTCAGCAACCTAAAGCACCGCTCAAAAAGCTCGCTCTTTGCATTATCGTCTAGCATACGATAGTCCTGAAACAATTCTCTGTCGGGGCCTTCTAACAAATAATCTAAGCGGTTCTGAAAATCTTTCCAGAAACAAACCGGCTCAAAGGTGAGAGTGTAATGCAATGAAGGCTGATTGAGAGTCTCAGGCGAATGATAGAACCCAGGTGGAACATATAACGCCTCTCCTGGCTCAAGCGTATGACGAGATACACCACAATCTGAGGGTATCTCAATACTAGCGCCTGACGCTTCAAGTGATTCGATTTTCGACTTGGTAATTCCGGTGTATACCAAATTATCGTGAGGATTAGCCAATCCGGGCTTGTTAGAAACGAACCACCGTTTTACTCCTGATCGTTGAATAAAAACGTTATGCTGCCTATCAAAATGCAGAACTCCTGTGGAGTTTGGAGGCGAAAGATAAGCGGTGACAATTATCGATTGCGAATATCCAAATACATCGGCGGCCATACCCTTAATCAGTTTTATTTGATGGATTTCGCTGGATAGATCAGCAAAACAAATTGAAAAACCTTGCGAGTAAAGCTCTCTGGCAAAGTGCAAGTCAACATTCATGTACTGCTGAACCGTACCATCGTCCCCAATCTTCGATGCATTGGCAGGTACTGATATGACCTCTTGCCAAAAATTATCTTTAAAATGATGGGAAAAATAAGATAAAAATTGATTCAGATCGGGAAACTTTTCCACCAACGCTGACTCTACATCGATCTTAATCGCGGCCCTATTCCAATAGGGCTGAATGTTTTCTCGTAAAAAACTAAAATCCATAGGGCTATTCCTCCAGAGGCTATTTCAGCGTCAGAAATTTTAAATCTATCTCTGAATCAGATTCTGACAAAAACAGATAACCGGACCCAATTAATCCAGTCATAAGCCCTATCCCCATAGTTTGTGCTCGGCCAAAACTCGAAAAGCCTTCATTTAATATTTCTAACATCAATCTATCTGATAAATCTTTCCCGCGAATATGATCAAAACCACAAGCTTTTAGACACATCAGATTACCGACTGAACCATGGCATATGCAGTGACTGTCATAAAAACCATTTTTCAACGTGTTCTCTTTTGCAGCGGCATAATAGTCAAGAAGCGGCTTTTCAAGCTGCACTCTTTGAGAAAGTTCTGACAGAACTAATGCTATACCAGATGAACCATGGCACCAACCAACTAGCTCCTTACCCTGATACTGGTGTCGGTCCGTCCAACCGCCGTCGGATACCAGCCTCGACTCTTTCACCAAAAGTCTTTTTGTAATGTCAAGAGAATCAGCCTCACCGAGGAAATCCCCCAATCTGTAAACAGCCAGCGCGATTCCTGAAAACCCGTGCGAAAAACCCCGTATGAATTCTATCCCGGAGGCCGGCTCATTAATTTCAAGATTGGATTCGATCCAATTGATCAATTTGAAATAAATTTTAGCCAAAAGAGTCCGTAGTCTTGGGTCTCTTTTCCGCTCAGCAAAGGGAAGTACCGCAAGGCCCGTTCCTGCAAGACCTAGCAAAACATCCATTACAGTTTCAGACTCGATACCTTTTTCAACGCGTCTAGTTAAACGCACCAACTGGTTTTCGAATTGACCAAATGTGGCACTAACTGAAATACATCTGTTGATGGCATAAATCACAGAAGCTATGCCAACGAAACCAGATGATGAATAGTGATCGTCACCACTCAGTTCTTCTAATATTCCTGCGTAAATTTCTATAGATCTACCTGTCCAATACCGGTCTCCGGTAACTTCACCAACATCACAAAAATACATCGCTACGCCACACAAACCATCATAAAGGAAAGGATCAATCGGGACTGTAGTCACAGGGTCTTCTTCTGATTTAGGTACTGGATTAAGGGAATTATCACACCAGTTCCGGCATCCGATGGCCTTGATGCGGTGATCAATAAACTCAGCCACTGTGATAGCTGCATCAACGCAACTCATTTTCTTTGAAAATATTGGTTGGGTGACCCCTGGGAAATTTGATAAACCGAGCTGAGTGGCTGCCACGCGAACTTGCTCTGCAACATCTAGTTCCGATAGCTTTTGAAGCTTCTCAGATACCAAATCTATTGGCGTTAGTTCGATTAGCGACTGGAGATCGATAACACAACCGTCACCACCTGTTACGCAAGTTGAACCAATCGAACCACAAAAATAGGGAATATCGCCCTGCCTCAATTGGCCAAGCTCTGATTTAACGAAATGTTCTAAAAAAGGTCTATCAACAACATCGGCCCACAGGTTATCCCAATGCCACTCACGATCAAGCTGATCCCGTAAAAGGTCAGGGTGATTTTCATCTTGCTGAAGCGTTCCGTAGATTTTGGTATCTCGAACAATTAAGCGTCTATCCGCGGCTGCGAACCATCTGTAGATCATTCCATCATTGCCTGATAGTTGATCCTTGTATTCTAGGAGGAAGTCAAAACCAACATTCAAACCTTTGAAAACATGGAACCCTTTTGAACTTCTCGAAATGTCATTCTTTAAACTAGATTTTGCATCGGGTATCCATCCAGAAATTTCAGTGATCCGCATATCTGAATTTCCGAAATTTTCAATACCTGTAACTTTATAAGGAGCTTCCGCATTCGTGCGCGCCCCCATAACGGACACATCAAATACATCGGAGTCTGATGAACCAACACCAGGTTGAGGTAATATTCCGATACCAGCTACCGATCTGAACAGCCAGTTCTGAAGAGTTGTCTTGGGTCCACCTGGCTTATTATCTTCAAGTGAATCATGAAACATCGTTTCTAAATCTATTATGACAGGCTGATCTCCAGCAGCTATAAGATTTTCGAAAAATATATCAACACCATTTATCGAATATACAAGGGCTGTAAGGACGCCAAGACGGTAATAATACTTTTCGATTAACTCCTCTTTTTGAATAGAATAGTTCTCAATAAACTCAACCCAGCCATAATCTGTTCGATCTAATATCTTCATCAAGCGTAAATCAACACCCGGCATTCGTTCGTTCGCCCAAGCCAAATAATCCTGGTATCCTTTTTCAAGCTTGACACTTCTTGGCTTATAAATAAGTTGATCGTTACTAGAAAATTTTAACACTAAAACAGAATGACCATCATTGTGCGTATCCCCTGCACAAATAACATCGATAAGAGAAACATTCTTCGATATGATGAACTTTTCTTCGATCAACGCCCTATCTACATCAAGCCGTTTTAAGAACTGAGCACTTACTCGCACCCAGTTGTTAAGTTTTACCTTTACTGATCTCAGCAAGACGGGGTACGTCTCAAAGAATCTCAATCTAGCCAGGGGTTCTTCAAATGAGCTAACAAAAGAAAGGAATTTTTGTCGACTATCTTCATCTGTTCCTTTGAGCGTCGAGTCGACATGGAGATCAAGAATTACTGCACGCCGCGTTAGTTGTTCAATAGAACCCAACTGACTAGCTAGCATTACATTTATAGATTCATCGCTGGCGCTTGTATCCCGACTCAAATTCAATGCCGCGTCAATAACCAACGGGAGAAAAGGATTTATCAGTCCTCGCTCGACATATTCTTCAATGCTTGGAAACCGTATCTTAAAATCCGATTTCGCATCGAATGAACTGTTCAATTCCAAGCTACAGATCAACCAATCTTGATCTGCAGTAGATAATGGAGACGGTAATTTTTTACCAAGTACAGTCTGGAAACTAAAACGGTTCTTATTCGCGAACTTCAACCGAGTCCGAAAATTTGAAGGGTTTTCCCTGAATCCAAACAGGCTTTTCCAAGCTTTATTTTTTTTACGTCCTCTAAAAAAAGAAAGAGGCTCAAATAAGGCCTCTCTTTCATCTAAATAAAGGGCGCGAAATAATTTTTTCTTCACTTTGCTCCGCAAACTTACCCAAATACTCTCTTAGCAGTTATAACTGGAACAGTTATATCCTCAGCAATTATTACCAGAGCAATTATTACCAGAACATGAATTTCCTGAGCAGTTATTACCTGAGCAGTTATTACCTGAACAGTTATTCCCTGAACAGTTATTACCTGAACAGTTATTACCTGAACAGTTATTACCTGAACAGTTATTACCGGAGCAATTATTACCAGAGCACGAATTTCCCGAAGCAATTTGGAGGTTGCCTTTAAACTCGCCGCCCTTAATTTCGCCTGCTGGGTTTGAGGGCAAAGAGTCCCATTGAGCTTCGGTCAGACTATTTCTAAATTCTGGGTCTTGCCAGGCCTTTACGATCTCTTCCTTCGTGAGCTCTGTCTTAGCGGATGCCTTAGAACCTAGCAACCCTAAACCTGCAAGTCCTAAGAAGTGAGTTAAGAATTTTCTACGATCAGACATTTTTGACCTCTTCAATCAAAGTGCATACGTTAACTTTGCATAGACCAAGTTCAAAAACAAGCTTTGTACCAAGCTTTTAATACGGCTACGGATTCTACTGCTCACAGGGCAAGCCTGGGCCATTATCTGAGACATCACTTGATTGCGGCTTAAGCGACAGGCCTTTCTGAAAGCCAAAATCGCCGTCAGCAACTAGGTCGATCGCGAGTTTCTGAGGTATGGAAATGGTGGTTATCAAAGAAGTGCTTGAAGGAAAACTGGGTGGAAATGGATTGTGCCCGAATGTTCGCTTTTGTTTAAAGAGCGGCGGCCACGACTGGTGGGTATGTCACCATAAATTGGCCGCTCGGTTCTCAAAGCGGTCCTTTTTGCCTAGCCCATTTGGCCCTTAAGGCCACAGCCCTCGACTGGTGCATGACGCAGAGTGGGTTTTCGAGCTTGGTCGCGTGAATTTGAAAACAGATACTGTAAGCTGTCATCTAGCCGTCCTTGGAAGCGGAGGAAAGCCCACAAGGCATCAGGATCAATGATGAACATTTCTAAGCTGGAAACGGAGCGGGTCATGCAGAAAATGGTCATGCCTCAGGGAGTGAGTCAATTATGTCAGTATTCATTGGGCTAACTTTCATCATAATTGGGGTCTCCTGCTTACTCTACCGATGCAGAGAGAAGTGGATAATGCGCGGGTCAATTTGTGTTGCTGGCTCTACTTTTTCTGACCATTTTAAGCGGAAGATAAACCTCTGGGTCGTTGTCGTATTTGGCTATTCGAGTGTGTTGGTCGGCATCTCGCTTTTGCTATCCTCACTGCCACCAATATTGGGAACACTGGGTTTTCTAGTCATAGCTACTTTTATTGAGATAACTCTATCTACAAGAAGCTACAAGCATGCCTAAAGTTTCAAGTCGAATTCGAATCGAAAATCAGGATCTATGCCAGCCGTACGGTAAGGGTCTTAGATGTTTGGATTAATCATCAAGTCAGTCGGTTGGATCTTTCGTCACTTTGCTCTTTTTTTGCTTATTCTGCTCCTATTGGTTGCAGGGGACGGATTTGTTTCAGTTGCGAGCAACTGGGAGAAGGTCACCTCTGATCCCTCGATTGACAGTCCAATCCCTACTCTTTCGCAGGAACTCCAAGGCAACATCCCCAGTCGTGCCCAAAGTGCTATTTGTTCAGACAAAGAAACGGATTTGTTGCAACAGAGAGCGGAACTTAGGTCAAAAATTAATACCCTTCGCGAGGACTACGGCGGGCTGTATTTTTACCAAATTGACGAGAAGCTCAGTCGAGAACTCGAAATTCGAAAGATCGATAGCGAATTGCAGATGATTGATCAAGCTATCCGATATCTTCAACGTTGTCAGGCCATCGCAAGCAACGAAGAAACAAGGTCTAAATGCGAAGAACTGAATCAAAGGTGTCTCGGAAAGATACGTCAGTGCAGAGCAATCGCAGCATCTGAGCCAAAAGAATGCTCTTCGTGGGAACGCTTCATTCATCCCTGGCCCGGAATCTGTAAATCTCAAAATAATAATGTAAAAGCCTGCTATCAATCCCAGTTCTCTATTTGCAGCAAACGGTCGTCGATCTGCTCGTTACTTGAAGGGCCACTTGAGAAGGCCTTGGGTCCGCTTCAATATTCCATAGAGGCATCTAAAACAGAAAACTCAGTCATAACTTTCTTAGATGGATTAACTCGAACTTCGGATGAGTTTATTAGTCAGTCTGCGAAGGCTTTTTCTATCGTCATATCGATAGTTTTCGCTCCTCTCCTTATTAATGGCATTGTATTTTTTGGCCTCGCGAAGCTTATCGAGCGCATGTATAGAGTTCGATTGAATGACTCATCATCCATGTCCGTCGTAGAGATTTCCGCACCGCAAGATTTGATTGGAGTTGATCTTGAAGCAGACAGCGAATTGCTTCTGAAGCCAGAGTTTATCAGGAACGTGCCTGATAATTTGCAAGCTAGTACGAAAGCCTTGCTTAACTACAGCATCCCGTTCACCAGCTTAGCTGCGGGCCTGTACATGTTGACACGATTTAGGACAAAAAAAGAAGACGGAAGCGTTACTGTTAAATTATCTGAATCAAATGGTACCGAGACCAAGCTATCGATAGTCGAATTGGACGAATACAGTGAGATCGTCCTGAGCCCCCGTCACATCGTGGGGATAGTGCAAGATAAAGATAATCCATTACAAATTTCTTCAAGGTGGCTGGTATTGAAGCCCTCGGCTTGGCTAGCGGGGCAACTTAGAGTCCTCGTTTTAAAAGGGCCTGCTAGGCTCATTTTAAAGGGCACTCGCGGAATCTTTCTTCAGAGGGTAACTCCATCCGCGCCATGCTTATGCGAGGGTGTTATAGGCTATTCATCCAATTTAGTCATCGAGTCAAATCGAACCGAAACTTTTTGGGCTTTCCACAGGAATAAGCGAGAGTTGTTTAAGCACCGTTTTTCCGATGCAAAAGGAGTCGTTTTGCAAGAGGTTCACCCGCTTAGAAAGCAGGTCAACATCAGTGGGTGGAGTTTTCAGCGTCTTGGAGACTTTATCTTAAACCTATTTGGCATCTAATAGGTGCGAAAACTGACGTTACCTAGTGTACCGTCCGGTTAATTAACTTACTTATTGTCAATGGCGCTGAGCTTTGCCCGCGTCACCGATGTCATAATGGATTCTGCGCTTTTATGCCATCGAAACGGCTTGGCCAGTTTTTCATTGTGAACTTTGATGAATCGTCGAATGGCTGTTTTGAGTTCGCCAACACATGTGAAAATACCTCGGTAAAGCGCCCGTCGTTCAAGTTGCCCAAACCAGCCTTCCACCGCATTCAGCCACGAGGCACTGGTCGGGGTGAAGTGAAGCTTAAAGCGCAGGTGCTTCTCCAACCAGGCCTTCACGCTGGGTGTTTTATGAGTCGAGCTGTTGTCCAGAATCAGGTGAAGGTCTTGCTCGCTCGGTGTTTCTCGGTCGATTTGTCGTAAAAAGTCGAGAAACTCTTTGGCGCGATGAAGCTGCGTATTCCGGCGAACGTGAACACTCATTCGGGCTGAACGTAAACATCTTTTTTCTTAACGCATCACCCATCGAGGTTTGTACCTCGGGTGTTCATGTTCAGTCAATTTCCTGAAGTCGTTTTCTCATCGATTCTCCATTCAGTGCCCAGCGATGAGCGTTATGCATCAGCCGGTCCAGAATGGCGTCGGCCAGTGTGTTGTCTCCGATGGCCGCGTACCACTGGTCGGTGGGCAGTTGGCTGATGATCATGGTTGAGTGTGTTCCGTGCCGATCATCCATGATCTCCATTAGGTCATTCCGGTGTGCGGGTGTCAGCACTTCGGTAATCCCCCCAAGAAACCAAGGTGATCAGAAGTAGAATTTTCCGTGAGCTACACGCAGGGAGATTCTGACTGAAAAGATCGCGTTTTTCCGACAACCAAATTCTGTCGATCCTGAAGCAAGCCAAAAACGGCGTACCGATTCCGTAGCTTTGCCGTGAGCACGGTATGAACAACGCGAGTTTCTATTAATGGCGCGCCAAGTCTGGTGGCATTGATGCGTACATGATGTCGCGATTGAAAGGGCTGGAGGACGAGAATCGCCGGCTCAAAAAAATGTATGCCGAGGAACGACTGAAGGCAGAGATTCTGAAGGAAGCCATCGAAAAAATGGTGAAGCCGTCTCGACGACGTAAGATGGCGCAGAAAGCCGTCATGGATGCGTTCGGTTAACCCACAACCATCGGAACCGGGGCGTTGGCCTATGCTTTTTGTATTTGCGCAATGTGAAGCGCTTTGGCTGGAATCACAAGCGGGTGTACCTAATTTACCGGGAGCTGGAACTGAATCTGTGCATCAAGCCGAAGCAGCGTCTTGTACGCGAGAAGCCAAAGCCGCTGGCTATCCCGGAAACGATCAATGACAGTTGGTCGATGGACTTTATGCACAACCAGCTGAGTGATGGACGCAGTTATCGGCTGTTCAATGTGATCGACGACTTGTTCGAGAGCACAGAAGAATTCCAGAATTACTCCACCCGCTGGCTCATAGACTTTTCTGAATGCAACACTAGGCACGACTGAATTGCCGATAGGCGCGATTTAGGTACCTGTTGGCAGGCTCCGTTTTTTCGCGGCCTCTGTAAGGTGTGGGGTAACGCGATGGCAAAGCACGAAAATGGCAGCGATGCTGCTAAATCACTTCTGAGGATGTTGGAATAGCCATTGAGTGAACTGATTGTGCGCTCGTGAGTGCCGCAGAAATGGATTATGAAGCGCTTCATTCAAGGCCCAGTCGATTTGTTGGAAGGGTCGTGGTTAGGGGTCTGGTGAAGTCTGATGACAAAATGATGCCTGATGTCGAGAAAAATGAGTCATCAATAGTCCATGGCGCTTTGAACGTACTTTACGTATGCAAACATAAAAAAATCAGACAGTTAAATAAAGATTTTTTACACGCCTCCTATTTCGTTTTGTGCCAAACTGACGCATCATCCACTCATAACCAAAATGTAATTACTCATGAAGCGACAACGGATGTCGGGCCTCACCAGTAGTATGCCGTCATTACTCAGAAAGTCGTCGCGAAACGTTTCAGGGATCGGGCATGCAAGCACTCTACGCTCCAGGCGCACGTGTTGTTATTCGGGATTGTGAATGGATCGTCCGCCGTGCAGTCCCCTGTGACGATGACGGTTACATTCTCACGGCAGGTGGCCTTTCCGAGTTGGTTATGGGTAACAGCGCCCAATTGCTGACAAGCTTGGAAGAACAAGCTGGAAACATAAAACGAGACACTCAATTCCCAGAAAATCTCGAACAATGGATACTCTCTGGCCCTCATTTCTTTGTTGGCAGTGCCTACAAAATCCATAAGGACGACACGCTACTAGGCGGCCCTACCGAGCGCACGGTTGAGTATAAGGCGCTGTTCTTCAAATCAGATCGGGAAGAGGATTATCGGGTGGCTTGGGAAATTTTTTCTCAAACTCATTTGTGAACACTTGCTCAAATTAAATGTAAGTAAAGAGCGAACTAGCGAATAAAACTATGAACGGGAGTAAATTGTGAAAAAGCTACTATCACTGACTGCTGCTATAGCCCTTACCGGTTGTGCGATTCAAACCCCACAAATGAAGGATGTGGAACCCGGCGTAACGGAACCGCAGCAGCGCGCAGCCCAGCTTGAGGCACAAGAGGCCGCTGCGCCGGATCAACTCGCGCTGAAGCGCAAAATTGCGGTTGGCCGTCTTTCCAACGAAACGAACTATGGTCGCAGCCTGCTACGCCAGAACGCTGAGGATCAGCTAGGCGGAAAGGTGACCGATATGTTTCTCCAGGCGCTGACCAACAGCGATAGCTTCCTGGTATTTGAGCGCCCTGATATCTCCTTGCTACAGAAAGAGGCCAGTCTTTCGGGCCAGAATGTAGATATCGTTGGTGTGGATACTCTGGTGATCGGTTCCCTTACCCAATTTGGCCGTGCCACCACGGGCGAGCGTGGCTTTCTGTCGTCTTCGAAAAAACAGGAGGCAACGGCAACCGTCGATATTCGTTTGGTAGATGTTAAAACCGGCCGGGTATTCGAGTCGGTGACTGGCTCTGGTTCTTCTTCAACCGAATATGCCCGCACTTTGGGATTCGGCTCCGCTGCTGGTTATGACGGCAGCCTGAATGACCAGGCTATTGCTGCAGCGGTAACCTCGGCCGTCGACAAGATGACTCGACTATTTATGGACAAGCCCTGGACGGCGGATCTTTTGGCTCAGGAAGACGGCATAGTGTTTATAAGTGGTGGTGAAAGTCAGGGTGTTAAGCCCAGCATGGTGTTTGATGTAGAAACCAGAGGCCGCGAAGTGAAGTCCCAGACTACCGGGGTAACGATTAGCTTGCCCGGTAAGAAAGTGGCTGAAATCAACGTGGTCAGTTTGTTTGGCGAAGACCTCCTGAACCAAGGTGCGGCGACAATGGTTACCAGCGGGTCTCTTGAAGGCTACAAATTGAACGAACTCCAAGTTAAGGAGCAGAAGTAATGAGATTTTTGATTGTATCGGTGTTCGCGTTAATACTCTCCGGCTGTGTTCAGACACCTACCCAAAATACTCAGGTGGTTGATGACCGGCCGGGTTTGGCTTTTGAACTTTCATCCCCCGCGGCTGAGGGCTACGAGCTGAAGGTGGACGGTGTCTCTTATGGTCATGTTGGGCAGTACCTTGCCGGTGAAAATCGCCTGCGCATTATCGATGGCAGCCACGTAGTGGAACTGGAAAAAAACGGCGATGTGGTGTTCACACAGAAAGTTTACCTTGGCGCTGGCAGCAATCGGATTTTGAAGGTGGGCAACTATGAATAAGCGTTTAATACCGGTGGCTTTGGTTTTTTTGTTAGCGACAGGTTGCGCAACAGGAAACAAACAACTGTATGACTGGGGCGATTATGAGCAAACGCTGTTTGTGGTTTATCACGAGCCGGAATACAAAGAACAGGCACTGAACAACTATTTGACCTTTGTTCGGGAACACAACGGTCAGGAGACCCTTGCCCCCGGCCTGTATGCCGAAGCTGGTACTTTTCTGCTTGAGCAGGGCGATGTAAACGGGGCCGTTGATTTCTATAAAATGGAGTACGAGCGTTGGCCAGAAAGCCGGCCTATGCTCGGTATCCTTATTGAGAACCTGGAGGCGCAGTAATGAATAAGTTGAACCTAGCATTTCTGTTGCTGATTTCTATAGTGGCCTCTGGTTGTGCCAACACTAAAAGCGATCCTACCCGGCTAAATGCCTTTCATGATGCCCAGCCAACATCCATTCTAGTCGTCCCACCAATGAATGAGGTGACAGATATTCAAGCAACCACCTCGGTTCTGGCTACCTTGCCTTACTTCCTCGGTGAGAAAGGCTTCTATGTTTTTCCGGTAAATACGGTGAAAACCTTGCTGGAGTTTGAAGGGTATTACGAGCCTGCCGAAGTCCATGCTGCTCCGCCAGAGCAACTGGCCAATTTGTTTAAAGCCGACACCATTCTGTACGTAACTATCCATGAATGGACATCCAAGTATGTGGTTTTCGCCACCGTTACCCAAGTGGATTTTGGCTACAAGCTCGTTTCTGCTGATGGGGCGTTGCTGTGGGAAGAACGATTGCAAGCAGAGTACTCACCTAACAATAACAGCGGCGGTGGTCTTATTGGTTTAATTGTAGATGCGGTAGAAGCGGCGGTAGAAAGAGCCAATCCCACCTATATTCCGTTGACCAAAACGGTGCATGCCCGGGCTTTGGTAACGCCCGTTGGTAATAGCGGCAACCAGGGCATTCCGCTGGGCCCCTACCACCCCGGCTACGATGAGTACTACCAGCGTGTTGTTGCGGAGAGCGGAACAGACGGAAAATCTGAATGAGAGTAGCTTCCCCCGCGTAGGGCCTCCGTGGGGGAAGCTATCAGAAAAGCTGAGAGCACAGCGCTGGGTATAGGCGTCTGGATTATTTGACCAAGGAGATAGGAATGTCTGATATCGAAAATACTTCAAGCGCAATGGAGCAAAAAGGATTCTGTTCAAAGTTGATGAGCGGTGATTTTGGCCTGGCAAAAACCTACTGGCTTTATGGTTTTGTTGTTGGGTTAATCATTAACGTTGTTACCCGGATCATTCCCTCTTTAAGTGCTATTGCGTTAATCCTGGCACTGACAATTCCATACCAAGTGATGGTTTTGCTGGGCGTATGGCGGGCAGCCGATCGGTATCAGGGAAAGACGGCATGGGCAATTTTGGCAAAAATTGCGACGGTGCTTGGTTGGTTGGGGGTGCTGGGAAGCCTCGGCGTTTTCATTGAAGTTCTTGGCTACTTGTAAGTGTTGGCGGGTATGAAGTCTCTCGGGTTCGTACTGATAATCAGCCTGTTTGCTTTTTCATCAGCAAGTGCGATGGAGATAAACAATGGCAATAGCCGTAGCTTGGGTGAGGTTTACGGCTTTGTTATTGCCCAGGGTGCGTCGCTTAACGCCATCGCAAAAAAATATCCGGAATTGGCCCGCGATGTCTTACTGGCTGGTCTCGATTTTGAGCGAACCTTTGGCGATGTTGAATCGCGTTTACAGCCTATGTTCAGTAGCGTTTTGGGAAACGAGGAGACAGCCAAGCTGAGGCTAAGGCTTCTAGCTCAAAATGCGCAGTGGCTTCAGGACAATCCGATCACCAAAGACATTGCATTGGTGTTTTTGGAGGAAGTTCGTAACCGGGCAAAAGGCGAAATTCACAGCCCAGTGCTTGAATACCTTTTGGCGTTGAGGTTTTCTGACAACCCCGCAAAAGAGCTAATAGAAGGGTTTCGGCAGCCCTTCAAAACCGACGGCAGCGGAAAATCTCAGGGCCTTGTGCTGAATCTGCAGCTACCGCGTTCTTGGAAAGAGAAGGAAGCGTCACGGCCTCACATTGTTCGGAAGTGGCAAAGTGAGGGCGGTACAGGCCCTGGCTTGGTTATGTTGATGGTGCGCGACACTGCGGGTGAAAATCCTAGCCGAACAGACATTGCTGAGTGGATGTTGCCGGGTGAGATAGAGACCTTGGTTCCTGACGGTGGTGTGCTGCGCGACCACGGTATGCTGTTGATTGAAAATCAACCGGGTTACTTTATGGATTTTGAGATGCTCAATGAAAGAGCAGGTGCGGTGGTTTTTCAGATTATGCGGCAGTACTCGATGTTTTATCGAGGCAAAATGGTTAGCATTCATTGCGCTGCTGGCGCTCTGGAATCTCAACACATAAACGTGGATGAAGAGTTTCAGCGCATCAAGCCACTGTGTCAGCAGGTTTTAAATACCTTGGTATTACCAGAGCTTTATACTCCAGCGCCATATAACGCTACCCCACAGGCGGGAGAGCGGCAAAACGCTATTTGAGCTTTCCATTTAAAAATTATTTCTACAATTCGCGTCGCCAGGAAGGCTGCGCTCATCATCGAAGGATTCGACATAAGTTTGTAGTGGTTCAATGATTCCGGACACCAACGTAGCTGGCCGTTGCGGGCTGATGACGAACTTTTGAGTCCTCTCTGAAAATGGAACAGAATCAGACTTTAAACTTTTGCGGGTCGGGTCGGATCTTGGGGCAAATTGGGGCAAACCGGTGTCCTATACAGTCCGGGGTCGTCCTGTTAGATTTTTCTATATCATTGATATTCCTCTTGTATCCGTTCTTGACCACCCAGCTTATAGGGTTAGATACCCTCGGCTACCCGATGGTACTTATTTTGAGCCTGCGTCAGCGCTTTCATCTTCATTTGGGAATTCTAAGCCGAGTCCAGCCTGTATAGCTTTCCACTTATCGGAAAATAATCCCAAATACTCGTTTTTCGCATCTTCTATAGCCCACGCAGGCAATTGAGACTGTGCCAACGCCTTTAATCTGTCATACCTCTTACCAGTTGTTCCCGACTCTTTGACTTCCCAATTAGAAGACAATTGAACTGTCCAACTTGATTGAGACAGCCTATCCAAATCGATATTGTCAATCTCTATGGTGCCGGTTATTACTCCATATGATGCGGGCTGGACAATAGAATCTGATCGACCAAAGGCAATATCGAAACCATCTTCGTCCTGTAATATGAACTCGACCTCGGGAGCATATTTGGTACTTGGAGAAGTATTGACGATTTCGTACTTCCAGCCCACTAACGATTTTTGGGGCCCAATCCGAATAACTTTAAAGCCAGTTCTAAGAACAACTAATGGGTATTTTTCGGAAGTAACCGCAACATCAGATAACGATGAGTACGACCACTTCTTGGGATCAGCGTCTTGCTGTTCCGCCTCTTCATCAAGAGCTGCTTGCTCTTGATGAAGAGGCCTGTTGAATTCCGGATTCGTAAGCAAAAGATACGCAACAGAACTGAACGTCACTGTTAGTGTAAGAAAAAATAATCCTTTCGTGAAATTCACAAATAGGATTAGGGATTCCCGATTTTTTCCGTTGTTCGAGTCGGACATACGACTTCCTATTATTGAGTACAACGCGAAACACACCGGCGCCACGCCAGTGGCGTCCAGTGCTGTGTATGGTTAGGGACTCTACCGCTCCGTTTTATCATCATGCTTTAATTGATGCGATGATGCGATCGCATATCGGCCGCAGCAGATACTCTTGGCTTGCGCGGTACGAAACGGTGACGGTGAACGAAGCAATTTTGTTGAAAACGCGCACAAGTCGGACACGAAAATTCCCATTGTTATTGAGTGGTGACCGCTCGTATTCAGTAACGAAAGCGACTGTACCATTGATTGTTCGCGATGAGGTGCCGACCCACTTTACTAGTGAAAATCCAAAAGCCTTTCCAGCCTGCACAAGGGAAGACTTAAGCATACCGTCAAGATCCTGAACATCTGCTCTTGTCGCCGCACGGGCGTCAGCTTGAGTCAACTCCATATCGGGGTAGTAGCGAATGTTAACGATAGCAGCTGTTTTGTTTTCTTCGTCGTACAGATTCGCTCCGAAGTTCAAGTCTGAGGATGCGTCTAACATCCCGATGCCTTCGGTTCTCGCCTGAACTGACGAATCGAGCGTTATCCGCTGATTGCGCGAAAGTGCTACCCAATTACGCGGTAGCTCCATGCTGACTCCATGAGGAAGAGCTATGCGCACGTAGTTGTTGGCGGCGCTGACGCCGAATGCGTAAAGGAGCAAGAAGACAAAAACTAATAGTGCGAGAGATGTTTTCAAGTTTGCGCTCCTAACAGTGACTAGACCACATTCCGCGACATTGCAGAAAAGGGCGTTCCACGTAAACCCCTACCCTCTTTTAGCCCGACGCATCAAATCCGCGCGTTAACAGGAGCCTAGCTCATTCCACCCGGTGTCACCAAGTAATCGCTTGACCTCTCCTTTTCGCTCGAACGATAAGGCTGTATGTAGTTACAGCTTTGAAAAGTTCGAACTATCATGGACGCGACCGCAGGATCACTAATGGACGGTTTACGCACTGCGGCACGGTTCGGGTGTTAACACATCTTTACGCGAGGCAAGCCAGAGCCGGTAATTCGTACCTGTAGCCGTGTCAGCCGTGGCTTACAAGCGTGTACGTTTTGGCTTACAACCGGCGTAATCCCTGGCTTACATCGAGCGTTCAGTTCTTGCCGCCAGATGCCAGATAGCTGGCGACAATGCCGCAGATGTCGCAACTTGAATGCCGCACTAGTCAGGGGGAGGGGTAGGTCAATCTCCAAACGCACGCACCGGACATCGGTGCCGTAGCCTTTCTTTTGCGCGGTCAGTTCAGAAAAACCAAATTTTGACGGCTGCATCAATCTAGCTAATTGCTTCTTCTTGTGTCAGACAATCCGCCAGCAGGTCATTCGGTGTTGTAGTGTCGAAAGCGTTAAAGCCTCATTAGGGTCACGATCAATCGCTGGCGCTTTGTTCTCATAGCGGACATTTAATGGTCCCACTGTCGGCATCAACTGACCGCAGTTCGTCACGACAAATTGGCCAGCTCTAGCTCGGATGTGGTTCGCATATAGCAGGCGGAATGTGGAGACCTAAACAGAAGCGAACATTCGCCGCCCCCAGTGTTGGCTTGTATCTCCACTCGAATCTATGAAAATCTAGGTCAGGTTCAAGAGCCGGATTTTTCCAAATCTGGATGAACCTAATACGGGGTCAGGGGCACGGCCCCTCAGGCAATCGCTTTGATCTTTTTGGTTGTGTGCTAGGTTGTCGGGAAGCAATTCAATTTAAGAATCTGGATGATGCCGTTATTTTCAAAACCCTGAAATCCCTGTTCTCCAAAAGCGATGAACTCAAGCCTGACGAATACACCGTTTACACCGTCCACGAGGGCAAGGAGTACGTCAGCCATGACGGGCTGGGACTGAAGACGCCTCAGCCAGAATCGGAGCCCGAGCCAGTTCCAGAACCAATGGTGACATCCCCCGACTGGCAAGATATCAGCCAGGCGGGCGGTATTTTCGAAGATTCAGAGACTGAGTCTGTGACCTATGATGAAAGCCTGTTCACAGACGACTTTCTTAATGATTGCTCCAGCCCATTAGGCAATGACGGCGGTATCGAAAGCAGTGACATCAACCCCGCGACCGGACTGCCTATGGTCGACAGTATGATTGATGTCGGCGGTAACGTTTACGGAATGAGCGACGACAGTATGAGCATCGGGACTGGGATGGATAGCGACTTTGGCAGCTCCGATGATGGTTTCTTGTAGCCTTCCCTAAATTCCGGCCTGCCGTTCAATCTTCGCCGCGTTCGGTACTTACATAACGCCTGATCGACTCCACCTGGCGTCGGTTCCACTGAGCGTGGCCGGCGCCGAACACCTCATCTGGACTTATCTTTTTTACGAAACGCTCTGCGCACCTTTTTCTCAATAGAATCCGAGAAGTACAGGCTGATGAGACATACCAAGGTGACGGAGAGGAAAATGGCTGAAAAAGCGTAGAACGCCAGTTCCATATCCACGATTGCCCCCCCCAGAAAGTAAGGAAATGTCAGACAAAAGAAAACCCCGGGCAGCCAGGCTACGCGGGGTTTGATCTTTTGCCTATGCCGTAGGCATCCGGTCGACCCCCGGAGAGGAGGCGGTGCGGTTTGGACGCACCTTGACCCCGTGATCGACTGCCGGTGTTTAAGCCACCGCCGGCTGAGCTGCCCCTCGATTAACCCCCGGAGCCGGGTTGCTTTTTCGTTTGAGAATTGCAACTGCGTTCGTTGCGTTTTGCTGCTTGATGGTCGCCATCATTGCACAAGTTTTCAGAGATGCAACACTGAAACTTAACGCCGCAGCATTCGGCTGCTTTCGAGTCTTTCCCGGAGTTGTTCATGATGGATCGCGTCCCCAGTTTCCTTGAAGCTCGCTTTTTCGAAATTTCCGCATCTTACTTTCGCGGGCTGGTGATCCTTTCTGCAGTGGCGCTTGGGGCTGCATTCACTTACAGAGCCCTCTCTTCAACCTTTGCATCTTACGCCGGTGTCGATCTGGCTCAGCAGGCGCCATGGTTCGAGCCGGTCTTCCAGGTAGTGGCCACCGCGCTTGTGTGCGTCTTCTCGACTTACGCGGTGAACAAAATGCTCGGCAAGGAAAAACAATTTCTCTGGTACTGGCCAGCCGTTGTGTTTTGTTTTTCGCTCATTTTAACCGCGTTCATGGGCTCGGCATGGTCGTTTGCGGAGGACGTGCAGCGCACAGGCGCGGTGGTCTTGGGTGTGGTCGTCATGCTCCGACTCCGCGACGAAAAATGAGGCTGAGCTGCTCCCAGGGCAATCGCTATGATCTCCGGCGCTTTGTGTCATTTTCCCAACATGTAACGAAACAAACGATTCAACCAACCGTTGAGCGTGGATGACCTGAAGCCATTCCGCGCCGACAATTCCGAAAAGGAGGCGACACATGAAAGTAACTTTTGACGTTGAGTGGTGGTCAAAGTGCACCACGTCGGACAGAGGCGAAGGCCCAGTCGCAGACCGTCACAGAGAAGCGCTGGCGAAAACTGCCGCTCGGGTGATCGCCGATCAGGTAGCGCAGGGCGCCACTGAAGGAGACCTGCACGAGGTCGTCTTCGATACCTCGGATGAAACGGATAGAGGTTCGCACTACAGCGGTATGTGGTTCCTGGTCAGGGCCGTCTGATGAGAACCAGTACGTTATTAGACGCCAATGGCACGTTCACCGTGCCTTTCTTTCACGGCACCAGCACCCTGTTTCTTCCCGATATCTATCGATTCGGTCTGGGCGGTCAGGATGTTGTGAAAGAAAACGGCTGGGTTCAGGCGTTTGTCGATTTGTTCGAATTCGCCGACCGGCAATTGCACGATCAGCCGCTCTGGATCGATAACCGTCACAACCTGCTGCCTATCGTCGAACAAGGACTCACCCGCGACGGTAATCGGCACAATTATCAACACGGAGAGACCTACATCTGTCCCGAAGAGTGGGTCGCGGCACGTTACGGGTTCTATGAAGGCTGTGAGCTGCTTCACTACATAAAGAATCTCATTCACCTTCTTCAGTTAAAAACAGGCTCGCTCGATTGCCTGAATGTGCTGCCCAGGCCACTGATCTCGATACTTGAGAGCGAATATCAGCCACTGCTCTTCCAGATCGATGGGTTGAGTTTTCACGAGGTCGCCACCGAAAACGGTGACGATAAGATGGAAACGCTTGATCGCTACGAGAAGATCCGCGGTACCGGCCAAACTGCCGTCGACCTGACCAGCTGGAAACTGTTGAAGCCGATTCCGGTTGAGCAGTTGAGCGTCCGGCAGCTTTAATTGGGCTTTTTCATTTCAACTGAGCAAATCGAGGCGGCGCCAGAATGGAATCCGGATAACGGTGAGCCGCCATTGAGCGTTTCAGAGGCCTATCGCCTGCTCAAGGATTGGGGCGTCCACGCGTTCGATCGGTACGATGGTGTAGCAGTAAATAGCATCAGACTCACTCAGTATGGCTGTCGGCTTGTTTCCGACCGTCGGTATTACGTGCTGGATTTCGCGCCGGTCATCGAGGGAAACGAACTGCGATGCAATGGAAACTGGGCAACAGTTTTGATGGATGAAACAATCGTAGGTCCGCGAGAATTCTGATTTATGGCAAGCCAGCATGGATCAAACTGCGCTGATCTAAATGTTCGCTTTGCGACCGTCAGACCCCATTCCGGATTGGAATGGTCCACGCCCTCGGACTACGCCAGGAAGCATACGGTTTCTCGGTGAAAGCAGCGCCAACTGGAGCAGGATTTTTCCAATTCTGGATGGACCTAGTGCGAGGTTCGAGTCACTGGGCTGCTAAGATACGGCTGCCTCAGTGAAGTCCTATTATTAAGGAAAGAGTATCTATGTCGGAAGGGGGTGCTATGACGGTTTTGAGAAAACTGGGCCAGATTATTTGGCACCTGATCTGTGTGGGTATGCTGACAGCCTTCCTTGGTCTGGTCTCCGTGCGCAATGACTACTACGCTGGTGGCTCCGGTGACAGCGACCCGCTTACGATGCCGCTTTCGATCGGGATCGCTCTGTCCGCCTTAGTGCTGTTCGTGCATGCCTTCCAGTGGAGGAGGAAGCATCACCGAAAAGATCAGAGCCGATTGTAAGCCACCGTACTTACTGTTCCCGTTGTCGTAATGCCACGCCCATGCGGTCAATTCAATGGATATCCGGGAGGAGCATGGGCAACCCAAAGACAGGCGACCGTCGTCCGGCTTTATGCCTTTGAACACGCGGTTTCTAGTGATCGGTTGCCAGCTTGAGGGTGTTGATTCGGCCGCGGTGAACCTGCCCCGACAAGCGCCAAACGCCAGTCCCTAAAGCGAAGACTCTTTAGGTCGAACCTGAACGTTCACTTTGCGACCAGGTTGGGCGGCAGAGAACGATCTGCTGAACCATACTTAAACGCACTTACCCTCCAAGAGGGCCGCGTCATGACATTTCCTATCAGCAAAGCTCCCTGGAACAAGGGTAAGCTCGTTGGCCAGAAGTTACCGCTCAAACTCGAACAAATATGGGCTATCCGCATTCGGTTGGAGATTGCAAAGAATATCCGCGAGCTGGCGATGTTCAACATGGCGATTGATTGCAAACTCCGATCCTGCGATATGGTAGAGCTTTTGGTTCGAGATATTTCCAGAAACGGTGAGGTTATGGATCGGGCGCAAGTCATCCAGCAAAAAACCAGTCAGCCTCTTCAGTTTGAGATAACCAAAAAGACTCGCGAATCCGTCGAAGCGTGGATCAAATTTCGCGGACTATCAGGTATGGATTATTTATGGCCGACCCGGATGAGGAAGTTTGATCACATCACTGCTCATCAATATGCCCGTATCGTCAAGAAGTGGATAACCAGCATTGGACTCGATTCTTCCGTCTATGCCACTCACTCAATGAGACGGAGCAAGGCAACGTTGATCTACAAGAAGACCAAAAATCTTCGAGCAGTCCAGTTGCTATTGGGACACACAAATATGTCCAGTACCGTGCGATACCTTGGCGTCGAGGTGGAGGATTCTCTGGAGATAGCTGAGAGTATTAAGATCTGACTGCTGTAACGTGGCCCTTGAATTCGAATCGCTGGGAATCGAAGCCGCTCTCGAAGTCAGTCAATAATCATATGCTTGGTTTACTCAGACATCCTCTAAACAAAAGCGAACGTTCGCGCCGACCCGCACCAGTCCCAAAATTCAATAAAACGCACTCGCTTTCCTTGAGGCTGGATTTTTCATACTGTGACACCGGTACAGGGTCAGTAATGAACATTACTCGGTGGAAGACGGTTAAGGCAGAGGAAAGCAGGTCAGTGAATAAACGCCTGCATTTGGATAGAAACTAGAAAAGGAAAGCAAATTGTCTTACATCAAAAAGCACTGGAACGGCGAATTCTCACTAGCAGTTTCATTCTGGGTGAACCTGGTATTACTCGGCTTTGTACTGAGGGCAATCGATATTGTGCTCTCACAGCCAACGCTTATCGAAAGCCCGGTCTCTCAAGCAAGGGCGATTCTGATATTTGTGGCGGTCTCTCTTGCCGTTATTTACCCATGGCAGATCATTGGCGCCTGGCGTGCGGCCGACAATCACGTAGAGAGAACAAAGAAAGGCGGCTGGGCAATGGCAGCCAAAGTCATGATTACTATCGGTGTTTTGTCGACTTTCGGTAGTGTGACAAGTGCAATTCCAGGCTACAAGAACCTGTATGAATTGGCGACGGTCCAAGATGAATTCAGCAACTACAGCATCGAAGTGGTCGATGACGGGAGAGTTATCCACTTTACCGGCGGAATGGGTTTTGGCGCCTCAGAAGACATCGAAAAGACCATTGCCAGGCATCCCAATGTGGAAGGTATTATTCTCGACAGTATTGGCGGCAGGATTTACGAGGGTCGAAAGTTTTCCGAGATCATCCTAGAAAATGGTCTGAACACATACACGATCAAAGGCTGTAACTCAGCTTGTGGAACGGCCTTCATATCGGGCAAAAAACGCTACCTGGCGAGTGGTGCCAACTTGGGATTTCACCAGTACTCCCCCGCGGAATGGGAGGAGGAACAGCCGATGAGCATGATGGTGGAGCAAGAGCTTGACCTTGCCCTGTTCCGGGAAAAGGGGATCAGTGAAAGCTTCCTGAATCGGCTGTTTAATGCTGAAAGCAATGACATGTGGTACCCGACAATTCCAGAGATGAAAGAAGCAGGCGTGATTCACGGCGTGATTGAGCCGTCGACACTCAGGCCGATCAATTACGCTTCTCCTGATCGAGGTGGAGTCGATCAGGTTATGCAGAGTGTTCCTGCACTGGATGTTATAAAACAGTACGAACCTGAGATTTATGGGGCCATCCTCACAGAGACTGAGCAAGCCTTGAAAGACGGAGGTTCGATTGTCGAAATTCAGGCAAGACTGGGCGGTTATGGTGAGCTGATTGCAACCAAATCACTACCCAGAACCAGCGATGGAGCCGTTATAGAATTTACCGAGCAGATAGTGAGCTCAATGAAAACGCTCAGGGATATTGAGCCCGTCTACTGCCTAAAACACATTCTTCCAGAGCAATTCGGAACGTTGGACATCACCGCACACCTATCGAAGGATGAAATACGCCCAATGCTGAATGCTTTGGGGAAAGTTATTCGCGGTCGATATGAAGCAGACACAACTCCGGTTGTTGGCGAGCAGGAAGCTGAAGAGCTATTGGCTCAAGTAAGAAATCAAATGGGCGATCGGCTTGAGCTTTTGAATGCGCAGGGACTCTCAAACAGCGATGACTATCGCCAAGCCTGTAACGCTTTCATCTCTTTTTACGAGATCATTCTTCAAGAAGAAAGATCAGTCGCTGCGAACGCTCTACGCTGGGTATACACCCCCTTATAAATAAAAGCCCTGATCAGTCGAGCGAGGCAGTGCAGTAAAAGACCGCGTGTTTATGTCTGATCCGTCATCAGAGCTTCTCTTTCTGCCTCCTGTCGATGAATTCATAAGGATGAAATGTTTTGATGGCGGCATTGGGGGGTTCCCCCGGCCCGACACCAATGGGGGAGAGAGGTGGTGTGTCTGGATCCCGGAAACTGATTAAATATTCACCAATATGAGAGGCAATGGCAGGGTCTTGTCGTTACGGCTGGCCATTTACAACGCTCGCCGAGGTACTATGGGAAATCCGGGCTAGCAAGCTTATTTATGACCTGGTTGACAGACAAAACTCAATAGCTAAACATTCAGAAAAACTAAAGTGATTCCCGGTCGGCCAGTTCCTATGTACTACTCTTGGTCAAGAAGGACGCAACCGGCGAAATCTTTAAAAGGGTATAACAATGATTCTTGAAGCAGAAACTCCTGATGGGGAGCGTTTGATTTCAGATAAACCCGGCTTTACGCCAGAGGATGCAGCGGAAATCAACCGCACTACCAACAGTGAATCAAAGATTAAATCGACCCTTGAGAACCTGAACATATCGGCTGACGCAAAATCTGCGCTTTACGCGATCATCAACACCACCGTCCGAGCGGGAAGGTTCATCGTTAAAATTGGCCGCAAGATTCTCGACATTGTTATCGAAACGCTCAGGAAGTTCCCGAACGCATCGTTCGGCTTAGTCTTGGGCGGAGTCATTGGCATTTTAGTAGCGTCTGTTCCTTTGATAGGCGTGATTCTAGCGCCATTTATAACGCCGCTCGCGATGATTTACGGCTTTGTTCGTGGCATTGAGCGGGACCTGAACGATAAAGATCTAGAGCATGCGGTTGCGGCAGCGAATGCTAAATTTGACCATCTGAGAGAATAAGACATATGGATGAGTTTGAATCCTCCGGCGGGATGCAGAATGTTGAAACCGTCATTCGCGACCCATTGCGGTTCAAAATTAAACTCGACATCGGTGATGAGGCTTACTCTTCACTACGAATCAAGAAATACCTCCTTGACAGCGTTGATGCAGCAAACGGAGCGACTACTGGTTTCGTATTTGCAAATTCAACTGTGGTAGCGTCCACGTTTTTCGCACCTTCCGGAATTCTCGGCGTGCTCGGTATTGGAGCCGCCGCAACACCAGTTGGTTGGGCCATAGGCGCGGGAGTTGCAGGTGCAGGACTAAGCCTCATTGTAGGAAGGTACTTTATCAGAGGCTCATCCGATCGGGTAAAGCAGGTCCCTGACTTCATCAATACGCCAATGGATGTCTTGGCGACAGGACTCTTCGACATGATTGCCACTCTTGGGGTCAAGCTCGCCGAAATCGACGGCAAGTTCGTTCCTGAAGAGCGGGATTTCATTACGAGCTATTTTGTTGACGAATGGGGGTATGACTCATTGTTCGTTCAGCAAAGCCTGAAGCTAATTGAGCAACATGCACACGAGCACTCGATAAAAGAGATTAGCGAAAAGCTGGCCCGTTTCAAAAAGGCCAATCCTGATTGCAATTATAACTCCATGTCGCAAGAGATAATCCGTTTCATCAACGGAATAGCCGAAGCAGACGGATTTCTCGATGAGCGTGAAGAAATGGCGATTGCGAGAGTCGAGGCCGTATTTGAGGACATCAACTCCATCGCCACGACCCTTTCAGAATCTGCGAAAGCTGGTGCAGAACACATTTCAGGCTTAGGCAAATCTACGCTCGATTGACTGAATTCAGGACTTAGTGGTGCGAAGCAGGGATTGCAGCGTTTGAAAACTCAATCCCTTGATAAATTTGCACGGTTCCGGACTAAAGATAAATGACTCTGTAGTGGTTCAATGATTCCGGACACCAACGTAGCTGGCCATTGCGGGCTGATGACTAACTTTTGAGTCCTCTCTGAAAATGGAACAGAATCAGACTTTAAACTTTTGCGGGTCGGGTCGGATCTTGGGGCAAAATTGGGGCAAACCGGTGTCCGATACAGTCCGGGGTCGTCCTGTTAGATTTTTCTATATCATTGATATTCCTCTTGTATCCGTTCAAGACCACCCAGCCTATAGGGTTCGAATCCCTCTCTCTCCGCCAATTTAAAACCCCTGATTTTCTTATAGAAGATCAGGGGTTTTTTCATTTCCGGGACAAAACCAAAGCGGAATTTAGGCCTTTCTGTCCGTTGTTACTTTT
>Ga0314774_1000531_pt1 | contig 29849 bp, 15 predicted proteins | sample MetaGCBIA2018_FD_204515 | JGI IMG/M metagenome (GOLD analysis project Ga0314774, IMG submission 204515) | Cryopeg brine microbial communities from Beaufort Sea near Barrow, Alaska, United States - CBIA 2018 | ecosystem: Environmental > Aquatic > Marine > Coastal | place: USA: Alaska | collected...
ATTTAGAGGCTGCTCTAGAGAAACATCCCTTTAACCTGATACATGTGCTAAACGGCAAAGAAGCCGTTGAAAAAATGCAAAACAATAATAGCATTGATTTAATTCTAATGGATTTTAACATGCCAGTTATGAACGGACTAGATGCTACAATAGAAATCAGAAAAACCAATTCAACAATACCAATTATAGCTTTAACAGCTTATGCTTTGATGGCAGATAAAGAAAAAGCACTTGTTATTGGTTGTACTGATTATCTTTCAAAACCTGTTTCAAAAAACCTCTTGTTAGAAACAATTAATAAATATATTCATACTTCTGTGCTCAATTAAAACTTGATTATCAGGCTTTTTCATTTTAAAACTTTTTTGTGAGAACATTTGTGCGATAAAATATATCAAGAGTTTTTTGAGATATTTAATCAAATATTTAGGTTTGTAACACAAAACAAGATATTTTTGAAAATACTTCTAATTATATTGAAATTTGAAAACTAAAATTTTATTTCTCGGTATTTTCGCTTCAATTATTATCTCTTGTAACAATAGGCAAACTTCCGTTAAATTTAATGCTTCACCGTCAAATTTGCAATTGGATGTTACTGCTGAATCAACAGATACCATAAATAAAGTTTTTAAAGACACTGCGAAAAATTCAGAAGTAAATTATTTTATAGAACAGTTAGACAATACCAACGGGCTTTCAAACAGTTCTGTGAATACGATATTTCAGGATTCAGAGAATTTGTTATGGATTGGAACCTGGGATGGTTTAAATCGCTATGACGGGAGTAAATTCAAAATATTTAGGCCTGAGTTAAATAATGAAAATAGCCTCAGCAATCAGGTAATATTAAAAATTGGGGAAGACAATACTGGTCAGATTTGGATATTGACTATGCACGGCATAAATAGATATGACAAAAAGAAGAATGTGTTTCAGCGCTTTTACTTTTCCAGAAAAAACGACCCTCCTTTGTCAGAATCTGAATTCAATATGGCCTTTAATGATACTAAAAAGGTTTTTTGTGCGGTAAAAGATTGGGGAATAGGCTACTTTGACGGTAACGATTTTCAATTGTTGAATGCCAAAACGCTTCCGCAGAAATCGGTTAAAAAAATGGAGTTCACTTCAAAAGGGAAATTGTTGGTGTTATTTGAAAATAACGAATTGTATACCTTAGGTTTTGAGACAGATAATACCGGTAAAATTACCATTTCAAGAGTGGAAATGGTTTTAAGCAATATCAGAGAATTTGGGATATTGCCCAATCAGAAAATTTATGTCATTTCAAATACAGGAGATTCTGGGATTTATTCATTGCTGAATAAAAGCAAGCAAGCCATAAATGGTACCGATATTCAAAAAATAATAGGACATACCCCTGAAGGTCTTGTTGTGTCAAATAAAACTGAATATTTATTGCTTAACAGTGAAGGAAACATCATTAATAAACCATGGCTGAAACACATCAAAAATCAAAAAATAACCACATTAACACATGGAAGCGAAAATGTAATTTGGACAGGTACTGACGGAGACGGAATCTTTAAAATGTATCCACTTAGAAAGTCTTTTAATTTAATTGCAAAAACGAAGGTCCCTGAATTGGATGGCGGCATAGTCAGAGCGTTTTTGGAAGTGGAAGGGAATTCTTTTTGGGTTGGAACAAAGGGAAAAGGGTTGTTACGTTTTCCTTCTAAATTTTATCAAAATCCGGACGAACCTATAAAATATGAAACTTTTAATGAAAGTAACAGTTCAATTAACAACGCGGTATTTGCGCTTTGCAAAGGGCAAGATAGTCTGATTTTTATTGGGACAGATGGTGATGGAATTAACATTTACGATTTAAAAAAATCAAAACTTATTAATTGGCCAGAAATTGAAGGGAGTGAAAAATGCGAATATTTTAAGTCAACTTATGCGATTTATCAAGATAAAAATGGGTTTTTATGGCTAGGAACCAATGGATACGGAATGATTCGTCTCAGAATTGAACGCTCAGGAGAAACATTAAAAGTTACCCGGTTTAAGCAATTTCTTGCTGATAATAATATAGGCGGATCAATAAGCAGCAATATTATTTTTTCAATAGTCCCGAAAAATGAAAATGAACTTTGGATTGGAACAAGACTGGGGGGATTAAACCTTTTTAACAAAGGATCAGCCTTGTTTAAAACGTACAAAAGTGTAAAAGACAATCCGGAAAGTCTATCCAATAATGATGTTTTATGTTTACATATTGACCCTGAAAACAGACTTTGGATAGGCACAAGTTTTGGGTTGAATATGTTGGAAGGTTACAAAAATGATGGCGAAGCTATTTTTAAAAGTTTTACTGTAAAAGAAGGGCTTCCAAACAATACAATACATGGAATTGTTACCGACGAGAAATCCAACCTTTGGATAAGCACAAATTTTGGGTTGTCTAATTTTATAATTAATAAATCTAAATTTATTAATTACACGAAAAATGAAGGTTTGCAAAACAATGAATTTGCTGATGGAGCTTACTACCAAAATCTTAAATCGGATTTTGTTTTTATGGGCGGAATAAAAGGATTTAATTATTTTCTACCTTCAAAAATTGAAGAATCAACCATAATTCCAAATATTCTTATCGATAAAATTAGCGGGCAAAATCAAGAGATTCCTTATTATCAAAGTTTAGTGATTTCTCCCAATTCAAATACATTTCCATCCATTGTATTGAATTACGATCAAAACTTTTTCGACATTGAACTGGCGGCTTTAACGTACATAAATAGTGAAAAATGTCAATACGCCTATCAACTTAGAAATTTTGATCAGGAATGGAACATGATTGGTAACAGAAGAGTTATTTCTTTTACCAATGTTCCGCAGGGGTCTTATTCATTGTGGATAAAATGGTCAAATAGTGATGGAATCTGGAGCAATCCTGTTCATGCCATAGACATTAAAGTTAAACCTATTTTTTGGGAATCAAATGTGGCGATTGTAATATATACTACCTTATTTTTTCTTTTTATTCTGTTTGTTTGGAGTTATTATAACAAACAGTATTCCTTGAGGCAAAACATTTTTTTTAGAAAAAGAGAGGAGGAAATACACCAAAACAGATTGACCTTTTTTACCAATATCGCACATGAGTTTCAAACGCCTTTAACGTTAATTGTAGGGCCTGTTCAAAAACTTTCCGAAGCTGAAAATCTTAGCGAAAAAAACCAGAAGTTTATAAATATGATTCAAAGAAATTCTTCAAGGTTACTATTTTTGACGCAGCAATTGCTTGAATTTAGAAAAGCTGAAGATGATCATTTAGGAATAATGGTAAGCCAGTTTGACCTTGTTAATTTGGTAGAACAAATTGCTGAGTTGTTTGATGATTGGGCTTTAGAAAAAAATATTGAGTACAGTCTTGAACTGCCTTCGGAACTAATGGGTTGGTACGATAAGGATAAAATTGAAAAGATAATTTTTAATCTATTGTCCAATGCTTTTAAATATACGCCAAAAAAAGGTAAAATAAAATTGCAATTTTTTATTCAAGGTATTGATGTTAAGAAACTTTATATTAAAGTTTCTAATACAGGAAAAGGTATTTCAAAAGAAAAACTGGAATCTTTATTTGATCGATTTTTCTTAGCTGAAAATGGAGATAAATCGGATGTTGATACGCTTAGAACTGGGATTGGATTGGCATTTATAAAAAGACTGGTTACGGTGTTGAGAGGTGAAATTGAGGTGTCTAGTAAAGCAAATAAAATAACAATCTTTACAGTTATGCTTCCTTGTAGTAAAGAGTCATTTAACATTAGTGAATTGGATGTGGAGGGTACTCAAATTTTAATTTCTCGTCATCTTAAAAATATACTCGACAGTGAGGTAAATAATTTTGAAGATACTCCGAATAAGTTAACGTCACTTGAAGTTTTTCTGGACAAACGTAAGGTTGTGTTAATAGTTGAGGATGAAAAAGAAATGCAATTATTTTTGAATGAATTGTTGAAAGAAAAAAATAAAATTCTTATTGCTAATAATGGTCTGGAGGCTATGGAAATTATGAAAAGTGAGATTCCGGATATCATTGTTACTGACGTGATGATGCCAAAGATGGATGGAATAGAGCTTTGTAAAAAAGTTAAAACAGATAATAGAACATGCCATATTCCTGTCATAATGCTTACCGCAAAAAACTCGGTCACACATCGCATAGAAGGGTTAGAAAGTGGCGCAAACTCTTATATTCCGAAACCATTTTATCCCGATCATTTACTGGTTAGAGTACAAAAACTTCTTGAAGAAAGAGAACTTATATTAAAACATTTGACAGAAGATGCCTTTTTAGATAATATAAAGAATCTCCCTGTTGATAATAATGATAAAGAACTGTTGAGAAAGGTTATTGAATTAATACGCAATAATATAGAAAATGAAAATCTGCAAAGTCTTTTCATTGAAGAAAAACTAGGAATCAGCAGTTCGCAATTATACCGAAAAATTAAACAAATTTTTGGTTTTTCGCCTGGCGATTTAATACGAACCATTAGGTTAAAGCATTCCGCTGAACTTTTGCGAAAAAGCAATTTTACGGTATCTGAGGTGTGTTATAACTCAGGTTTTAACAACCGATCTTATTTTTACAGGGAGTTTAAAAAAATGTACAACAGTACTCCTAAAAATTACCAGCTAAAGTATACATCAGCCACCAAAATTATTTAAAAATCTAATATTTGGTACTTTAAATACAAGTGTACACTTTTGGTTAAATAGTGTACATAGTTAATAATACCTTCCTTTAGATTTGTAACTAAATCGTTTGAGTTGATTTAAGCATCAATCAATTTTTAATTAAAATAGTAACATAATGAAAAAAATTAACCAATTTACTAATCAATTTAATTCCTTATTATGATGAAAAAAAGTATTATTTATAACCTGTTTTTAATATGGACATTGTTATCCGGTAGCATTTTCTATGCGCAGACGGTTACGGGCGTTGTGTCGGATGCAAATGGCGTGTTACCTGGAGCGAACGTTGTTATAAAAGGAACAACTTTAGGCGTGGCAACCGATTTTGACGGAAATTACACCCTTCAAAACGTAGATGCAAAAGCTGTTTTGGTTTTTAGCATGGTAGGATTTACCACAAAAGAGATCAATGTTAATGGAAAAAGCGTTATTAATGTTGTGTTGTCGGAAGATGCACAAGCATTGGACGAGGTTGTTCTGGTTGGCTATTCTTCCAGAAAAAAATCGACTTTGACCGGGGCTGTTTCTGTTGTTGACATGGGCGATTTGGAAAAAGCCAGGGTTACAAATGTTTCTCAGGCTTTACAAGGGCAAGTTGCAGGTGTACAAGTAACATCAAGTACTGGAGCTCCAGGTGATCCAATCCAAGTTCGTATTCGTGGAGAAGGAACTATTGGGAATAATGACCCTTTATATGTAGTGGATGGTATTCCATCAAGAGATATCAGCTTCTTGAATCAGGCTGATATTAAAACAATTACCGTTCTTAAAGATGCTTCTTCTGCTGCAATTTATGGCTCAAGAGCTTCAGGAGGTGTGGTGTTGATTACAACCAAAAGTGGCGCAATAGGAAAAACAACTTTTGATGTAAATTATTACACAGGAATACACAATGCTACAAACCTTCCTGGTATGTTAAATGCGGAACAATATATGAACACCGTTGAAAAAGCCTGGAACAATTCCGACAGATCAGGCACAAACCCATATACTGCAGATAAAGGCCGAGCTGATTTCGCTGATACAAACTGGTTAAATGAATTGTTTGAAACAGGAAAATCAAAAAACTTACAGTTTACAGCAAGTGGAGGTAGTGATAAAATTCAATTTTTAATGTCGTTGGGTTACTATGAACAGGATGGAATTGTAATATTTGACAATGATAAATACCAAAAACTAAATTATAGAACAAATATCAATGCTGATTTAACTGACAGATTAAAAATAGGAACCAATCTTCAATTATCGTATGCAACACAGGATGCATTATCTTCAAGTGGTGATGAACCGGGAATTATTAGACATGCCTTATTAAGACCTCCGGTAATTGGGGTTTACAAAGATGTGAATGATCCTACCTATTCTGAAAATAGTTTTTTCACAGATTTACCATTTTACAGACATAATGATTTTGATAGTGGCGGTTGGGAAAGTGATAAATATGAATGGGCATCTAATCCTGTTGCATTGGCTTATTACACAAGTGATGTACGTAAAGATTTTAGAACATTTGGAAATGTGTATGCAGAATATGCTTTTTTGAAAGATAAAGAGTTGGTTTTAAGAACCAATGTTGGGGTTGATTTATTATTTATTCACAACAAAACATTTGGTGAAAATTATGGAGATGATGATGGCGGTGGAAATGACATCGATAAAGGATTGGGCAGACAAAACCGACCAAATTATTTGAATGAAGAACGCGGTGAAACACGCACAATTACCTTCAACAACACCTTGAACTACGCAAAAGTATTCAATGATAAACATGACTTAAGCTTATTGGTGGGAACTGAATTTATTGACAATTACAGCTCTTCAATTGGCGCAAGCAGAGCACGTTTTGATTATACGGATGATACCTTCAGATATATTGATTATGGTAGAACAGATGTTGATTTATGGAATGGCGGTAGTGCTTCTGAATGGGCCTTGTTTTCACTATTCAGTTCAGCTTCTTATGTTTTTGATAGTAAATATATGGTTACAGCCAACTTGAGAGCTGATGCTTCTTCACGTTTTTCCGAAAACAATCGTTGGGGTTATTTCCCTTCTGTTTCAGCAGGTTGGAAAATATCCGACGAAGACTTCATGAAAGATGTGAATTGGATCTCTAATTTAAAATTAAGAGCAGGATGGGGAATATTAGGAAATCAAGAGATTCCCGATTATGCGTATTTAACTTTAATTACCCAACAAGACGGTAAAGTTGTTGTGAAACGATATGGGAATGACAATATAAAATGGGAAGAATCCGAATCAACAAACGTAGGAGTTGACTTTGGGTTTTTGAATAACAAATTGGTAATTTCGGCTGATTATTTTGTAAAAAGTACAACAGAAATTTTATTGCCGGTTGGGTTACCAAATTATATTGGAGATGTATCTCCTTCTTATCAGAATGCAGGAGAGATTACTAACAAAGGATTTGAACTTTCTTTAAATTATAAAAATTCGGCCAACGAATTCAAATATGGTATAAATGCAAACCTTGGAACAGTGATTAATAGTGTTGAAAAATTGCAAACCAAGGAAGTAGGACAATCATTAAATTCTTTTTATGGATATAAAATGGTGGGGATTTACCAAAATCAAGCCGAAATTGATAGCCATTTAAGTGCTACGCCTAGTTTAGATAGAGCAGTGCCGGGTGATATTAAATTTGCAGATTTAAATAATGATGGAATTATTAATTCGGACGATAGAACATTTACGGGTGATGCATTACCTGACCTTACCTATGGACTTTCTTTTTCAGCAAATTTTAAAGGTTTTGATTTTTCTTTTCTTTTTCAAGGAGTAGAAGGAGTTGACAAATATAATGAGGCTAAAAAAATAATTGATTTTGACACCCGACCATTCAATTATACGACAAATATTTTAGGTGCCTGGGATGGTGAAGGTAGTAGTAATACCATACCAAGAGTTACATTTAATGATAATGGAAGCAGCAAAGAATCAAGTATTTACGTTGAGGATGCATCTTATCTTCGACTTAAAAATGTAGAAATTGGCTATACAATAAATTCCCTAATAGGAATTCAGAATATACGTCTCTATGTATCCGGTCAAAATTTATTTACAGCAACAAACTATACAGGTTTAGACCCGGAATCCACCGATTCAGTTGATAAAGGAACTTATCCATTATCATCATCAGTTTTGTTTGGCGTAAATGTTAAGTTTTAATATTTTAAAAACACTAATTATGAAAAAAATATATAACAGTATAATCTTAGTATTCTTAATTGCAACTTTTGTAAGCTGTAATGATGAATTAACAAAAGATCCAATCGGGCTACTTACGATTGATCAAGTAAATACAACCCCAACTATAAATACATTAGAATCCTCAGCAAGGTCATCCTACCAACTTCTTGCAAGTACATTGAATCTTATAGGAGATTGGAGATGGGATGATGGATTAGTTCTCAGAAATGATTTTATTCTTCAAGACATTGCCGCCAATGATATGAATAAAAAATGGAATCCTGACGGGGATCAAGTTTGGATGGATGAAATAGGTAAATTTAATTTCACATCTTCTAATGGTGCTTTTAATGGTATTTGGGCTTATGATTATGAAGGTATCAATAGAATAAATCTGGCCCTGAGTTATTTAACGAATCCCGAAGTAACAGAAGTTGTAGGGATAACTGATGATCGCAAAAATCAATTATTAGGGGAAGTTTATTTTTTACGCGCTTTTTATTATTTTGATTTGCTGAATAATTTTGGAGGTGTGCCATTATTAACAAAGCGATTAGAATCTTTTGAAGAAGCCAATAGTGTTGCGGTGAGAGCTCCGGCTTCAGAAGTTTGGGCACAGATAAATTCAGATTTATCGGAAGCTAAATCCTTGTTACCAAATGTAAAATATGCGAATGCTTCAGAGAAATGGAGAGTGTCAAAAGGTGCTGTTATTGCTTTAGAAGCCAAAGTGGCTTTATACAATGAAGACTGGGGATCAGTACTTAGTTCAATTTCAGAACTTGATGCACTTGGTTTTTACAGTTTAAATGCTAATTATTTTGACAATTTTGATGTTTCTAAAGAATTTTCTGAAAATGAGGTGATTTTTGCTTATGACCATGTGTCGGATCAAAATCCTAGCAACGGTAACGGACTTTGTGCTTTGGTAGGTTGGGGATTTATAGCGCCAAGCCAAAATTTTATCAATGCCTTTGAACCAAATGACCCGAGGTTGTTATATACGGTAGATGTTGCAAATCAAAATGTTTCAAAAATTTTGGGAAACACCGTTGGAGATAATAAAGGGAATGATGATGCTCCAAGTAATAAAATATATATCCGATATGCAGATGTATTACTTTGGAAGGCAGAAGCATTGAATGAAAATGGAGATTATGCTGGTGCAATAGCGATCATTAATCAAATTAGATCAAGAGCAAGAACTAGTCCTACTGCAGATGGTTCTGTGGTACCTGCTGGAACATTGCCAGACAGAGGGAGTTCAACAAATCCATCAGAAATAAAAGGGTGGATAATGTCTGAAAGAAGAGTCGAGTTAGGCTTTGAGTCTCAAAGATTTAACGATTTAAAAAGATGGGGAACGGCTAAAACATTCCTTGCAGGACTTGGAATAAATTTCCAGGATCATAATTACTTGTACCCGATTCCTCAGGGAGATATTGATAAATCTGGAGGAACAGTTACGCAAAACCCTGGTTATTAAAGAGAATTTTTCATATTAAATTTTTGTTGAGTTGATTAATGTTTGAAGAGAAGCAGTAAAGTGATAAGCCGCTGCTTCTCTTTATTTTAATCCTTATACGCTAAAATTATCTTGAGTTTTGATGACTTTATTTTAACCTTCTGCATTAAGCAAATAAATTAAAAATATCCCCAACAAAAAAGCTGATGAGATGCTATAAAAAATATATTGCTTTTATAATTTTTGGACTGTTAATTTTTGCTTCCTGCAACAATTCAGAAGAAATATCTGCTCAGGCACTGGTTAATAATGAAGGTAATGTTCCTGTTGTCAATCAGGATTATGTTGCGGTTCCTATTGTAAATGCGAATATTAATTTTGGCCATTTTAACCATCTTTATAAAGAGATAAATTTTAAGAATAAAAAGGTGGGAATCATACATATTTACAGCAAATACCCAAACTATGTTTTTGACATAGAGCCAAATGAAGGCTATACTTGTGTGGATGATGTTGCTAGGGCAATAGTGATGCTGTCAAAATATTTGGAAGTGTTCGGGAATGATGAGGTAGCGCTCGAAAAGATGAAAAACCTAACAGAATTTGTTTTGCAAATGCAGAATGAAAATGGGTATTTCAATAATTTTTTATGGGGTAATCTAACAATAAACACCACCTATAAAACATCCGTGGCACAACTTGACTGGTGGTCACTAAGAGCTTTATGGGGCTTAGAGTCTGCCTATCCTTTTTTAAAATCAAATCAGGAAATCGCAGGCCGAATTGAATTGGCTACCCAGAAATTGATAATAAATATCAAAAGAGACCTTCCTGTAACCAGTTTAAATACAGGGTTTATCAATGCCATAGAATTACCTACTTGGTTAATTGGGAAACATGCTTCAGACCAATCGGCATTATTAATACTCGGATTGTTAAAAAATTATGAAAGAACGGTAGATGGAGATGCCAAATTATTGATTGATTCTTTGGCAAAAGGAATGATGCTTATGCAGAAAGGCGATGCCGACATCTATCCTTATGGCGCTTATTTAAGTTGGGAAAATATGTGGCATGCTTGGGGAAACAATCAGGCTTATGCATTGTTAAAAGCCGGAACAAAGTTTAACAATCAGGAATTTATTGCTAGTGCACTTAAGGAGATTGATAATTTTTATCCTAAGCTGTTAAAAAATGGTTTTGCCGAAGCCTTTTGGATTAAAAAAACAGGAAACGTTTATACCGAGATTGAAAGGAATAATTATCCTCAAATCGCCTATGGATTGCGCCCTATGGTATGGGCGGCAGCAGAGGCCTATAAATATTCGAAAAACGAAAAACACTTAACACTTGCCAAAGATTTGAATTTATGGCTGTTGGGGAAAAATGACGCGAATGAAGCAATTTATAACGCCAATAATGGCGTCTGTTTTGACGGTGTTGTAGGTTTAAATCAGGTTAACAGAAATTCTGGTGCAGAATCAACAATAGAAAGTTTATTGATTTTGCTTGAAATGGAAAAACTGAAATAATGGCGTGTAAATAAGATAATTCTTAAGCACTTATTGAAAATATAAAAATTTTTAGAAATGAAAGATATTGCAAACAGACATAAAGAAAACCCGTTATTGTCGCCAAAAGATTTAAAGCCCAGCAATAAAAACATGATTATAGAATGTTTGTTGAATCCCGGGGTATTTGAATTTAACGGTAAAACAGGGCTTTTGGTTCGTGTGGCAGAGCGCACTGTTCAAAAAGAAGGCTTGGTGTCTGTTCCCATTTATAACAATCAGGGAAAAGTTGAAATTCTTAACTTCAATTTAAATGATCCCAAATTAGATACTTCTGATGCCCGAATTATTAATTATGACGGAATAGATTATTTAACAACCATATCTCATCTCCGATTGCTTTTTAGCGACGACGGGAAAAAATTCTATGAATCGGAAGCTTATCCTTCTTTATTTGGAGAAGGGAAATACGAATCTTATGGAATTGAAGATTGTAGGGTAGCCAAAATAGAAGACACCTATTATCTTACTTATACCATGGTATCCGCCAATGGCGTAGGCGTTGGGCTCAGGACTACTAAAGATTGGAAAAACTTTAAAAAAAAAGGGATGATTCTGAGTCCGCACAATAAAGATTGTGCAATTTTTGAAGAAAAAATTAACGGAAAGTATTACGCTTTGCACAGACCCAGCAGTCCGGAATTAGGAGGAAATTATATCTGGCTGGCTGAATCACCCGATGCTGTTCACTGGGGAAATCATAAATGTATTGCCAAAACCCGAGAGGGAAAATTTGACAGCAAGCGTTTAGGCGCAGGAGCTCCTCCAATAAAAACGAAAAAAGGCTGGCTTGAAATTTATCATGGCGCAACAGAAAAAAACAGGTATTGTTTAGGAGCCATTTTATTGGATTTGGAGAATCCTTCAAAAGTAATCTCAAGATCAGTAGAACCAATTATGCAACCAACAGCAACTTATGAACTAAAAGGCTTTTTTGGGGAAGTTATTTTTACGAATGGTCACCAAGTGGTAGGAGATCAAATTAATATGTATTACGGAGCTGCAGACGAGTTTGTCGGATTGGCAACTTTCTCTATTAAAGAGATTTTAAAAACATTGGAATAATCATGTTAGATATAGCAAAAGTAGGGTTAAAAGATTTCACAAGAAGTGCAAAAATATTGATAATTACAAATACAATTTATGCCTTTGTATTACCCGTGATTGATATATTTGTAGCCTCTTATATTATGAGAAATTCAAATGATCCATCAAAAGTTATTTTATATCAATTAGCAATTTATGTGGGTATTCCTATTACTTTTTTTATAAATGGATATTTATTAAACAAGATTAATATCAAAAGATTATTCTCCTTAGGAATGATATTGAGTGGAGTTTCTATGGTGTTTATGATGTCTTTGGATGAAATTAATTATACAGGAATAGCTATAGCAGGTTTAATTATGGGAATGTCTTTTGGTTTATATTGGGCAAATAGGGATTATTTGGTACTTGCTACCACTAAAGATAAGACACGAAATTTTTACTATGGCCTGGAAACATTTCTTTATACAATTATTGCGTCTGTAGTTCCTGTAATGATTGGTTGGTTCTTAATGAGCGGAAATGAAGGTGAAGGTAAAGTTTCAAATGATGGTGTTAATGCAGCATATAGAGTAATCACAATGATTGTTTTTGCGATCACAATTTTAGCTTCCATTGTTTTTCATTTTGGGAAGTATGAAAAACCAAAGAGTGAAAAGTTTTTACATTTTACATTTCACAAACTCTGGAATAAGATGCTGCAATTGGCTATTTTAAAAGGGTTAGCACAAGGGTTTATTGTTACAGCACCAGCAATGTTAATGATGAAATTCTTTCATTCTGAGGGCGCATTAGGTTCAGCAATATCTATTGGTGCAGTTATAGCCGCGGTAATTATGCTTATTTTAGGTAAAATATCTAAACCAAAGCATAGATTAATGATATTCTCTGTGGGGCTAATTAGTTTTTTCTTAGCATCTTTTTTTAATGGTTTGCTTTTTAATACAACAGGTGTTATCATATTCATGTTTTTATTATTGATAGCAAGACCGATTCTTGATATTGCTTATTTTCCTATTCAATTAAAAGTTATTGATACACTTTCAGAAATTGAAAACAGAAATGAATTCTCTTATATTTTAAATCACGAATTTGGATTATTTGTTGGCCGTTTTTTAGGAGCTAGTACTTTTTTGGTTATTGCTTTTTATATAAATGCAGATATTGCATTGAGGTATGCCTTATTGATTATTGGCGTAGTCCAATTACTCTCCATACCTATTGCAAAAAAATTATTGGAACAACAAAATAAATTAGAAAATAAAACAGAAAAATGAAAAAGTATAATACAATAATTATCATAGGCTTTCTTGTTGTTGCTTCATTTTTTGCTTCATGTAAATCAGAACCTGCAAAATTTGAATTGGCGGCTCCTGTACAGCAAATCGAATTGGAGAGGGTTGAAAATATGCCTAATCAGCCAAAACCTTTCAAAATAATAGATTTTAAAAGCCTTGCAAAAGGGTTTGATTCTTTGGTTTTTGACAAAACGCAAACCGGGAAATATTGGCCGTTAATTTGGGAAGACAACTCCCGAAAAAATTTCGATCAGAAGACTTTTGGAATTTATACGGCTATGGGAGATCTCAGACAAGGAACAGAGCATAACAATGGTATTTTTCATGAATCATTGGCATCCATCGGTTCCGTTTTGGGAGCAAGTCTTGTGGGTATTGACAAATCAAATCAAAACGGTGAAAATTACGTTTCTATGTTAAAGAATTATTTCAATTCCGATACCAAATGGGACATTGTCATGAACAATACCAGTCCGGAAGTTGCTTTGCTCGGAGGAGGATATGCTAGAGATTGGTGGTACGATGTGTATCCAAATGTATTATTTTACGGCGTAGCCAACTTTTATCCCGAAGAAAAGGACTATACCATGATTATGCATTCCGTGGCTGATAAATTTTATAAGGCAGATTCTGTGATGGCTGGTAATTATGCGCATTCTTATTTTGATTACGCAACGCTTGAGCCAAAAGACAACTGGATTTGCAAACAACAAGATGCAGCAGCAGGCCACGCTTATGTGTTGTATTCTGCATACCAAAAATTTCAGGACCCTAAATATTTAAAAGGTGCTAAATCTTCTTTAGAGGCACTATTGGCACAGCCAAAAAACGAATTCTATGAAATATTGATGCCCTTTGGGGCATATGTGGCGGCACGTTTAAATGCTGAAGAAGGAACGGATTATGATTATACTAAAATTTTGAAATGGACATTTAATGGTACGCCTAAATGCAGAAAAGGATGGGGTGTTTTGCAGGACAATTGGAACGGATATGATGTTTCTGGCTTGGTTGGAAGTACTGTTGACCACGGAGGTTTTGCCTTTTTGATGAATACTTATGATACCATGTGGCCTTTGGTGCCAATGGTTCGATATGATCAGCGTTATGCGAATGTCATTGGGAAATGGATGTTGAATGCGAGCAATGCCTTAAAATACTTCTATCCTTATGAAATGCCCGATGACCATCAAACCATTCCTGAACAAAAAAAATATACAAAAGGTGTAATTGCTTATGAAGGCCTAATTAAAGAATCTCATTTTGATAAATACAAGGATATAAAAGCGCCTGTTGCCATTGGTGATGGACCGCATTGGGTGGAAGGAAATCCCGATGTTTCCCAATTTAGCGTATATGGAAGCGGCCACGTGGGTATTGCAGGAGCTATTATTTCTAAAACCAATGTTGAAAATATACTGCAGTTGGATTTATTGGCAACCGACTTTTACCGGGAAGATGCATTCCCGTCTTACTTGTATTACAACCCAAATCCGGAAGGCAAAGAAGTGACAATTTCTGTGGGGAAAAATGAAGTAAAAATATACGATGCTTTACAAAGGGCATTTATTGCCAAGAATGTGAAAAATAAATATACGTTTTCTATGGATAAAGAACAGGCCGCTGTATTGGTAATGGTTCCTCAAGATGCAATTATAATGGAAAAAAACGGAAAATTATATGCCAATGATATTATCATAGATTACAGATATTCAAAGGCAAACTAAAAATTTGTAATTAAAAAGAGGTTGTTTAATCTTCTTATTAAAAGAACAAGAAATGTTTAAAAAAAATATAAAATATACAATGATCCTTTTGTTTTGTTTCTTCGGAACAATTGGATTCAGTCAAAATCTCAATCTGAAAGTAGCTGGAGATAAAGACCAAGGTTATAGTGTTGACATCTATAATGGAAGCCAATTATTGATTCATAACACCGAAGAATTTTCACTTAAAATGGCCAATTTGGATTTAAGTGAAACTGCTGAAATAGGGGCTTGGAAAGGTTCAAAATGGACCGGCGATGAAAACAGGATTCAAATGACAAAGGAATCCTACATTTCTGACTTCGATTTAAATGTTACAATTACGGTTACCTATCAGGTTATTAATAAAAATGTAATAAAAAAGAGTATCGATTTATTTCAATCTGGGATGCCAACTTTATATTATACCCTGGAAGAAACTTCAAAACCTGCAGAAAAACCCAAAAAATATCTTTCCTTCGAACACGATAATTTCCCTGGAGGTTTTGCACATGAAATGTTTCCTTCTGTTGGTTTTGTAACTCCAGACAATCAATTGGTTGGTTTTTTAATGGATGCAGGTTACAAAAACCACTATACACGTGCCACACGTCGTCGATTTAACGGTCATGGCGGCGGTTTTGTGGGAATGAGAAGACTGCCAGATCCTGAATTGGTTTCTGTTGCAACCTTGGCAGAAAGAGCCAAAGGACAACATTATATTCAGCAAAAATTTGGTGAAATGTATAATTTAGATGCAGGAAGCGAAATAGTTTTAAAACTTGATGATAAATTTCAAAAAGTGGGTGCTGTTGAAATGAAAAAACAATCAGGATTAATTACCCTTAACTGTAAGCCCTCTGGTCGTTCTGGCATTGAAATGATAGCGCCGTTAAAAGATCAAAAGGTTTATACCATTTCCTTTCTGGCCAAAGGAACTACACCAGTGGCGTTGAAACTTTTCAGAATTAAAAACGGACAAAAAACAATTGAATTAGAGCATGGAGTCAAATATATTGACCAGTTTCCCATAAAGGAAAATGAATGGACACTTTTTAAAGGAAGTATTTTAGTGCCTTATATTGAAAATGACAGCGTTTCAATGTTTGTAGGTTCACAATCAGGGAAGGAATCTTTACTTCAGATTAAAGATTTAAAAATTGTAGAACATCAGCCTCAAAAACAGCCCTATAACAGAATGAACATGGGTGAAATGGTTACCAAAACTACTTTTGTTTTTGTGGAGCCTTATACAAATCATCATGATTTTGTGGTTTCTTCACAATCGCGTTTGGCAGAGGGGAAAGAATTCGAAGGTTCATTGATTGAGAAAATGCTGTATGCAAACTTCAATATGTTAACTTGGATTACTTCTATAAATGATTTCACTCCTTTAAATGTCCCTAATATGAATTATGCACCGGACATGTACAATCGGGATTCGTTTTTTTCCATAGTTTCAAGTTATAATGAAGATTTAAACCTTAAAATATGGAAGCAATGGGCCAAAACCCAGACTTCTAAAGGAGCGATAGCCACCATTATTACGCCTTATATGGGAACGGTGGAAGCCAAAGACAACGAGGCTACCATTCAGTTTTTAATTTGGGGAATGATGAATAAAAGACGATTCGGAGTTACATTGCCTAAAGATAAAATTGATAAAGCCGTGGAATACGTGTTGAACGAATTTGATGAAGATGGGGATGGAATATGTGAATCACATTATACACTTAGTCAAATAGACATTAATGAATACAATCCAAAGACTAGTGATTTAGCTGTAAATCAAGGGATGTTTGCCATTGCATTGAGAACCATTAAAGAATTAGGGTATGATATTTCAGATTTATATATGGAAAAAGCTGAAAAAGCCTATCTGGATTTTTACGATGTAAGCAGAAAGCATATTGTGTTTGATAAAGAATATCCTGACATCATTACCTTGACTGACTTGGAACCGGAATTTTTCTCTTTGTGGTTATTTAACCGACCAATGTTAACGGATGAAATGGTAATCAATCATTTGGAGCAGATACCAATCCTTAACAAAGTTTCAAATTCTCCCCATCCTCAATATGGTACAACAGCGCCGGTATGTATCAGATTAACAGCAGATAAAAAAGGATATGCTTATTTAAGCCAGGACTATCAGCCTTTCAGAGACTTTGGAGAGGCTAACTATAAAGACGGGGCAAGAGATGGCCTTTATTACAATGGCGGAAGCTGGATGCGTCCTGAATATGCTGCGTATGCAGTTGGAAAACGTCACGGTTGGAAAAAAGCCGAAGCACTTATGGAAAACAGGGCTTGGGCAGAAATCAATCTCAATCCGAAATGGCCTTATTCTAAAGAATTTATTCCTACAAAATGGACAACAACCGATTCATGGTGGCGGTCAACACGAGGATTGTGCTGGAACGTATTTATATTGATGGCTGATGAGGTTGCCGGACTTCGTACACCGCAGATGGATCCCGATTTTAAAAAATAGAAAATCATTGATCGCTACTTTCGAGGCATATTTCGGAAATCATTTTTATAAATTAAACACATGCGACAGCTTAAATCTGCCTTATTAATTTTATTGGTATTTCAACTTCTTTCATGTACCCATCATGAAAAGACCAATAAGAAAAAAACATGGTGGAAAGAGACTGTTTTCTATGAGATTTACATGCCAAGTTATAAAGACAGCAATGGCGATGGCTATAGCGATTTTAAAGGAATGACTTCGAAATTGGATTATATTGAAAATTTGGGAATTAAAGGCGTTTGGCTAACACCTTTCTTAAAATCTCCAAAAGTTGATAATGGCTACGATGTGTCAGATTATTATGCCATTGATTCGACTTACGGATCAATGGATGATTTTAAAATTTTCTTAAAGGAAGCGCATAAAAGAAATATCAAAGTCATCATGGATTTGGTGGTGAATCACACTTCTACAGAATCAAAGTGGTTTCAGGAGGCGAAAAAATCGAAAGACAATCCGTATAGAGATTATTATATTTGGAAAGACAATCCCAACAATTGGGAATCTTTTTTTGGCGGATCTGCGTGGGAACTGGACAGCCTTACAAACCAATATTATTACCACAAGTTTGATGTAAAAATGGCCGACTTAAATTGGAGAAATCCAAAAGTTGTTGGAGAAATCCAGGACGTTTTAAGGTTTTGGTTGGATTTAGGTGTTGATGGTTTTCGATTGGATGTCATAAATTTTCTAACTACGGAAGGGATCACAACAGACAATCCAATAGATGAAAACGGAAAGCAAAATCACCTGCACGACATCAATCAAAAAGGAGTGAAAGAAGCCATGAAAACGATCAGAAAAACGGTCAATGAATTTGACAATCGTTTTATAGTGGGTGAAATAGGAAGCGATAAAATTGAGGTGCTGAAGCAATACCAGGGAACGGAATTACTGGATGTGGTTTTTAATTTCAACTTTGGAAGCATTCCGGAATTTTCAGCACAACGTATTTTTGAGGAACTGCAAAGTATGGAAAGCAATATGAGTAACTATCCAACGCTGTTCTTTGGAAGCCATGATATGCCTCGGCTAATAAGCCGATTGGCAAAAAACAACATTGAAAGAGCTGAGTCTTTGGCTGCATTAATGATTACAGCAAAGGGCATTCCATTTATATATTATGGAGAAGAAATTGGAATGGAAAATATAGAAGCCAACTCCATTGATGAAATTAAGGATATTCAAGGGCGTATACATTATAACCTCGCTATAGAAAATGGTGATTCTGAAGAAAAGGCTTTAGAAGTTGGAAATGAACATAATAGAGATAAATCGAGAAGTCCAATGCAGTGGGATACTAAAAAATATTCTGGTTTTTCTGAAGCACAACCATGGATTAAAGTAAATCCAAACTATGAGCATATAAATGTTGTTAGCCTTACTGAAAATGAAAATTCAATATTTAATAGCTATAAAAAATTGATAGCTTTACGGAATTCTGAACCAATTTTACAATATGGTAACTATGAAGAATTATCAATTTCAAACAATTGTATATCTTTTATCAGGGAATATAAAGGAGACAAAGTTAAATGTTACTTTAATTTTAGTGAATCTTCGATGGAAATTGCATTAAACTCAAATGAAAAAGTAGTGTTAGGAAAAACAACGATACAGCCAAATAAATACTTAGTTGTAAAAATAACCAGAGAAAGAGTAAATTAAACGTGAAAAAATATACAGATGAATTATCTCATTTTTTGTTATAAGTTCAAAGAGAACTTGGAACAGATTGGAATAGTGTTAAATATTGAGAATTATTATAATGTAGTAAAAAAAGGTTTGAAATAAAATTTTAAATTAAAAAGGAAATAAAAACATAGGTTGTTTGGTGCAACCTTAGAAATTTAATTTGTAATAAGAAGTAAAAAAGATGGAATACACAAATTTAGGAAGATCAGGATTAAAAGTTAGCCGAATATGTCTTGGTACCATGAATTTTGGTGCACATACAACAGAATCGGATAGTTTCAAAATAATGGATGTTGCTTTGGAGCAAGGAATCAATTTTTTTGATACAGCAAATGTATATGGCCCCAAGTTTGGAGAAGGTATAACAGAACAAATTATTGGTCGATGGTTATCCCAAAACGGTCAACGTGATAAAATTGTATTGGCCACCAAGTGTTACGGAGAAATGGGAAATGGCGTAAATGAAAGGGGTTTGTCTGCTTATCACATTCGTAAGGCTTGTGAAGATAGTTTGAAAAGATTAAAAACAGACCATATAGATCTTTATCAAATGCACCATGTAGATCGTAATACCCCTTGGGAAGAAATCTGGCAGGCAATGGAACAACTCGTTCGCGAGGGAAAAGTTCTTTATACGGGAAGCAGTAATTTTGCAGCTATAGATATTGTAGAGGCTCATTATGAGGCGAAGAAACGAAATTTTATGGGAATGATTTCAGAGCAAAGTCTGTACAATTTAAATGCGCGAACTATAGAATTAGAAATGGTTCCAGCTTGTAAAAAGTTTGGATTGGGGATTCTTCCGTGGAGCCCTTTAGGTAGCGGGTTATTAGGAGGTGTCCTAGGAAAAGCTAAAACAGTTAGAAGAAATGAAGAGCCTATTCAAAAAGCAATAGAAAAACATCGCGATCAAATCGAACGGTACGAAAATTTGTGTAAGAGTATGGGTGAAGAACCAGCCAATGTTTCACTGGCTTGGTTGCTTAAAAATCCAATAGTAACAGCTCCTATAATTGGACCGCGAACTAAAGAACAATTACAAGGAAGCATGCGTTCTTTGGATATTGAACTTAATGATGAGGTTATGAAAAAAATAGATGAAATTTGGCCTGGCCCTGGAGGACATGCACCTGAAGCATATGCATGGTAAATATTACAAAACAATGCATTAATACAGTGTTATTAAACAATTAGAGTGGATATTAAGAGAATATTATTTTAACTCAAAAATATAATTGAACATTGAATAAATATATAAATATGGAACTATATCCTTTAAAATTTAATCCAGTATATAGCTATCGCATTTGGGGAGGAGAAAAGTTGAAAACAATATTGAATAAAAATTACAAAGAGAACAGTATTGGGGAATCCTGGGAAATTTCCGACGTAAATGAAAGTGAGACAGAAGTCAATTAAGGTGATTTAAAAGGCCTCACATTAAAGCAACTCATAAAGAAGTTTAAAGGTGATTTTGTGGGAAATCGCGTTTATGATATTTTTGGGGAGGATTTTCCATTACTCATAAAGTTTATTGATGCCAAAACGCCATTATCCATTCAGGTGCATCCAAGTAATGCTTTGGCGAAAGAGCGTCATAATTCATTCGGTAAAAATGAAATGTGGTACGTAATGGAAGCCGAAGAAGGTGCGGAATTGATTGTTGGTTTTAATCAAAAAGTAACAAAGGAAATCTATTCGGAACATCTTAACAATTCAACATTAAGCGAAATATTGAATATTGAAAAGGTAAAAAAAGGAGATACGTTTTATATTTCTACAGGGCGGGTTCATGCAATTGGTGCAGGCGTGTTGCTTGCAGAAATTCAACAAACATCCAACATCACTTATCGAATTTACGACTATGACAGGGTTGATGCAAAAACAGGTGAGAAAAGAGAATTACATACCGAAATGGCACTGGACGCAATTGATTTTGAATTTTATGATGATTATAAAACCGTTTATGAAAATAAAGTGAATGTTTCAAATAAATTGGTTTATTCACCTTATTTTAAAACCAATATTATTAAGATCTCCGGAGAAATAAAAAAGGATTATACCAATCTTGATTCTTTTGTGATTTATATGTGCGTGGAAGATTCGGTTAATGTAGCGTATAACAATCAAGATTATAATCTTAAAACGGGTGAAACATTATTGATTCCAGCCTGCATAAATCATATTAAAATTAATGCTGATCTAGCAGTTTTATTGGAAGTTTATCTATAAAAGTCACTAAAAAATTATTTATATTGACATTATAGTTTGAATAAAATATATTTAAATTTAAAAATCTATTAATTATTTACGGTACAAAATACCGCAAAAATTAATTTTTAAGACAGATTAGAATAAAACATTGCAATAAACAATTTCACTTAAAATGTGTGATAGGCACACCTAATAGATATAGCTATTATTTTGAATCATTATTATCGTTGCCACAATGTTGTTTTGACGTTGCAACGGTTTTGATAATCTGTTGCAACACTTCAAAAAAGCCCTAATAATAGGCGTTTTTATTATAATCCCTTGCAACAACCTCCAACAACAACGTTGCAATGCCGTTGCAACGGCTTTGATAATTTATTGTATCGCTTTAAAAAAGCCCTAATAATAGGCGTTTTTTTATTATAATCCCTTGCAACAACCTCCAACAACAACGTTGCAATGCCGTTGCAACGCCGTTGCAACTAATAAAAACCATATTAAAAAGTTATATATTTCATTTTTAACTCAAAAAGCCTAATTTAGATGAAAAATTGTAAATACTCATTATGGCATTGTTTCAAAGTACGGTTATTACAAAACACCTTCAAAATCAAAATAAAGAAAACATAGCAGCTAAGTGGGAAGCCTTCAAAAACCATTTTCACAATCCAAAGGTTCAGGAAGAAATAAAAAGTTTAAAGGAAGAACAATATCAAGGAGAGTTTTTAGAAGATTTCTTTGTTAAAATTTTAGGCTATACAAAACCAGCTTCCTCTTCTGAAACAAAATTTAATCTTACCACAGAATATAAAAATGTAAAGGATAGTAAAAAAGCTGATGGCGCTATTATCATTAATGATGTGGTTAAGGCTGTTATTGAATTAAAAGGCACCAATACAACCGATTTAAGCAAAATAGAAGTTCAGGCTTTTGGCTACAAAAATAACCAGCCAGAGTGTACCTATATCATTACCTCAAATTTTGAAAAACTTCGGTTTTATATAGACAACGCCATTGAGCATATTGAGTTTAATTTATTCACACTTACGGAAAAGGAATTTAAGTTGCTGTACTTGTGTTTGGCTTATGAAAACATAGAAAAAGATATTCCAAAAAAAATAAAGGAACAATCTATAAGCCAGGAAGATGCCATCACAAAAAAATTATACAACGATTACTCCTTATTTAAAAGAGAATTACATCAAAATTTAGTATTGCTCAACCCTCAATTTGATGCTTTAGAACTTTTTAAAAAATCACAAAAATTATTAGATCGGTTTTTATTTTTATTCTTTTCTGAAGACCGACAATTGTTACCTCCAAACTCTGTACGATTGATATTGGACCAATGGAAAACATTGCAGGATTTGGACGAAGAAATACCTTTATACAACCGTTTTAAAAAGTATTTTGAATATTTAAATACGGGCTTTAAAGGTAAAAAATATGATGTGTTTGCTTACAATGGTGGCTTGTTTAAGCCTGATGAAATTTTAGACACCATAAAAATTGATGATAAGTTGCTTTTTAAGCACACCTTAAACCTATCCCAATACGATTTTGACAGTGAAGTTGACGTAAATATTTTAGGACATATTTTTGAAAATTCCTTAAATGAACTGGATGAAATTAAAGCGCAGTTGGCTGGAGAAACCATTGACAAAAACAAAACAAAACGCAAAAAAGATGGCGTTTTTTATACACCTAAATACATTACTAAATACATTGTTGAAAATACGGTTGGTAATCTTTGTGAGGAGAAAAAAAATGAACTTCAAATTGTAGAAGAAGAATTTATTGCCGACAAAAAAAGACAGAAAAAAACAATAAAAGCCTTAATAGATAAACTTACAGAATATAGAAACTGGTTGTTGCAACTTACTATTTGTGATCCTGCTTGTGGTTCTGGCGCTTTTTTAAACCAGGCATTGGACTATTTAATAAACGAACATAAATATATTGATGAATTACAAGCCAAACTGTTTGGTGATGCAATGGTGTTGAGTGATGTTGAAAAAAGCATATTAGAAAACAACTTGTTTGGGGTTGATTTAAACGAAGAAAGCGTTGAAATTGCCAAACTCTCTTTATGGTTGCGAACTGCACAACCAAACCGTAAACTAAACGATTTAAACAACAATATTAAATGTGGTAATAGTTTAATAGATGATGTTGCTATTGCCGGTGACAAAGCCTTTAATTGGCAACTAGAGTTTCCTCAAATATTTGCCAAAGGCGGCTTTGATGTGGTGATTGGGAATCCACCTTATGTGAGGGTTCAAAATTTAGATTATTCCGTAATTGATTGGCTAAAGAATAACATGATATCTGCATATAATCGAGTAGATATTTCTATTTTATTTATTGAACAATCCCTAAGATTAATTAATGAAAGTGGAGTAATTAGTTTCATCACTTCAAATCAGTTTTTTAAAGCCGAATATGGAAGAAAAATCAGAGAATTAATTCACGGTAAACTGAAAAGAAATCTTGATTTTTCAAAAGTTACCGTATTTGAAGGGTTATCAACGTATGTTTCGATACTAAATTTCAGCAAAGCCAATTCTTTAAAGTTTGAATACAAGGAAGTAGAAAACACAGATGTTGTGGTCAATGAAATTAAGTGGGATATATTTGATTTTTCTGATTATACAGACGAATCATGGGAGTTTAGTGCAGATAAACCTTTAAAAGACAAGATTTATAAAGACAGTGAACTATTAGAGAATATTGCTGATTTTACTTATGGAATCATTACAGGAAATGATAAAAGTTTTATTCTGAGTGCAGAAGAATTGATAAAATATGAGATTGAAAATGACATAATATTTCCATTTGTGAAACCAGAAAATTATAAGAGATTCTGTATTCAAAACATAGATAAGTACATCATATATCCTTATGATTCTGAAAACAATATTTTACCTGAACATGAACTGGAGAGTAAATATCCAAACGCTTATTCATTTCTACTTAAAAACAGAAATATTTTAGAGAATCGTAAAGATAGCCGGACAACAATTAAAGAAAAAGGTGTCGAATGGTACACAATAATGAGGAGGGTTCCGCCAAAAGAAATTAAAAAGGAAAAACTGATATTTTTTGATGTTGGTAATCATCCAAATTTTATTTATGATAATCAGTCTTTGAGTTTTGGTGGTGGAACAAGTCACTCTATATATCTAGAAAAAGAAGAGAATATTAAATTTATTTTAGGTGTACTTAACTCAAAACTTTTATCGTGGATAATTAAAGATGTACGTCCAATTAAAATGGGAGATGCAAGAAAATATGGATTAAGTTATATGAAGAGATTGCCTCTTAAATTTTATTCAAAAAACTCAGAAGATTTGATTACGCCACTTGTAAATAAAATAATTGATTTAAAAGAAGAACTTAATATTAGAAAAACTAAATTCCAAAGAGCCTTAGAAAGAGAATTTGAGTTAGAGGTTTTACCTAAAAAATTGCAAAACTGGTATTTACTTTCTTTTACAGAGTTTATAAAAGAATTAGAAAAGAAAAAAGTAAAACTTTCATTATCTCAAAAAGGGGAATGGGAAGATTACTTTTTACAAGAAAGTAAAAAAGCATTGGCGCTAGAAATCACTATTGACACCACAGACAAGGAAATTGATATAATGGTTTATGAATTGTATGGGTTAACGGCGGAAGAAATTAAAATTGTTGAAAATTCTTAATATAAAATATGACAATTATTAAAGATCACAATACAGTCAATAAATTAATTATAGTTGGTAATGGTTTTGATTTGGCATTAGGTTTAAAAACGAGTTATACAAATTTTTTATTTTGGTATTTGAAAGCAATGCTTGAACAATCTTTCAATAGCGATGTTTCTGAATATAATCAGGACAGTTTTAAAAGTAAAAATCATTTATATAAAAATGAATTAATGTGCATATTTTCAAGAGTGAAATATGAAAAAAGTGGATTAACAACAATACTTGGCAATTTTAATACATTAAATGATATTTTTGATTTTTTGAAAAATAGAGATCGATTCACTCTAGAACCTAAGTCACTTTTTTTTAAAGAAATTTATGAAAGGTGTGCTAATAGCTGGGTTGATATTGAGTCGATATATTATGAATTACTAAAAGGATGCATTGGAAAGAATAATAACGAAATTTTAAAATTAAATTCAGATTTTAACTTTCTAAAAATAAAACTTGAAGAATATTTAACAACAATTAAGTTTGATGAAACTCATTTTGAATCAAAAAAAAACGATTTTATATTTCAGTTTTTTGATGGAATAACTAACGAAGAAATTTTTGATACTCATAAAGATGACTTAATATCAATGGGTAATACTTATTTTCTAAACTTCAATTATACAGATGCCCTTTCAACTTTAGTCGATAATTTTCATTGCAATAATAGAATGGAGTATGAAATTAATCATATTCATGGAAAACTTAAATCAGAAAGTCATCCAATAATTTTTGGATTTGGTGATGAAATGGATTTAGATTATAAAAAAATAGAAGAACTAAAGGATAACAGGTATTTTGAAAATATTAAATCCTTTAAGTATATGAAAAATAGTAATTATAGAGCATTAATGAGGTTTTTAGGCTCAGGTAATTATCAAGTATGTGTGTATGGACATTCTTGTGGTTTATCAGATAGAGTAATGTTAAATGAAATATTTGAACATGAAAACTGTAAATCAATAAAAATTTACTTCTATGAGAATGAAGAAGGAGATAATGATTTTACTAATAAAACGATGGAAATTTCAAGACATTTCAATAGTAATAAATTAATGCGCAAGAAAATTGTTGAGTTTAATGCCAACAATAAAATACCACAAATAAAAAATTAAAAAATTATGAAAGGACTAGAGATTTTAAAAATAGAAATGCTAAAAATTGAAGATAATAGAAATGATTAGTTATAAAGGTACACGTTGGTACAAATGTGATTTGCATTTACATACAATTGGAAGTAAATGTTTTGAAAATAAAACTGTAACACCGGAACAATGGGTAAATAGAGCAATTGAACAAGGATTAAATTGTGTTGCAGTTAGTGATCATAATACAGGTATAAGTGTTGATGCTATAAAAGAAGCCGCAAAGGATACAAACCTTACAGTTTTTCCAGGTGTTGAAATAACTTGTGATTCTGCTAAAGTTCATTTACTCATAATATTTGATGTTACAAAAACATCAGCCGATATTCGAGATTTTTTAGTTCGTGCTGATATTAAAGCTGAGGATTTTGGAAAACAGAAAGCATCAACAGTAAAAAGCATTTTTGACATTGCCGATTTGGCAAACAAAGATGGCGCAATAGTAATTCCTGCTCATATTGACGAGTATAATGGTCTCGGAGATGTAAGTGTTGATAATTTGAAAAAATTCTTTTCAAATCAAAATATTAATGCTGTTCAAATAGTTCATAAAGATTTTCTCAATAAAGAATTACAAGTTTCAAATAATGATGATCTAAAAGTAATGTTGAATGATTACTATGGAAACCCAAATCCAGCAATTGATGATTCAACTGTTAAAAAATGGTTTACATCTACAAAATATGCATTAGAAGCAAATATTGCTTTAATTACATTTTCAGATAATCCACACGAATCCAAAAACCCCAAACACGGTTTATGGGGAATTGGTAGTCATTACACTTGGATTAAAATGGATGAAACACCAACACTTGAGGGATTAAGACAAGCATTTTTGTTGCCTGAATTTAGAATAAAAAACGAATTTGAAAGTCCAAACTCGCCTTACACCACTCCCGATATTTGGATAAAATCAATTTCTGTTTTTAATACAACAATTACAAGTGATTCAATTCCTCTAAAACTTGATTTTAATCCTCAGTTGAATACTATTATTGGAGGAAGAGGTAGTGGGAAATCAAGTGTTTTAAGATTTGTTAGAGGGGTTTTCAATAGAGTGATTGATATAGAAGGACTAAGCGATATTTTAAAAGACCATCAAGAATTTTATAGAATTGAAGCAGGTCGCCCCAAAAAAGGAGTTTTAAATGATGAATCAGTTATAGGAATAGAAATCGTAAGAGATAACTGCCTGCACAAAATTATTGCTTCAAAAATTCAAAATTCGGCTGTTCAAGAAATCAAGATTGAGAGGTTTAATGAACAAACCTCAACTTGGGAAATAATAACAGATGAAGGGTACATTGATTTTTTAGAATTTGAGCAATATTCCCAAAAACAGATTTATGAAATTGCACAAGAACCAAACGCATTGCGAGAAAGAATTGATAATGCAATTGAGGATGCTGACAGAATAAAAAAAGAGCGTGACCATATAAAAAGTCGGTTTTTTGAAAAATCAGCAGGAATAAGAACGATTGACCAATTGCTCGTACAGAAAGGAAAAATTGAAACAAGAATAAAAGACCTTGATACGAGTATAAAAAAACTTCAACAAAGTGGCATAGCGTTGCTTATTACTGCAAAAGAAAAATTCACAAAAGATGAACTAATTATTAATCGTTTTGAAAGTGAGATTGAGGAGAAAGAGGGGCTTTTAATTTCTTTGATTCAAGATTTTGAAATATCGGATATTGATTATACTGACTTCACGGATACACATAAAGATGCCTTAGCACCTATTTCTAAAGCCGCAATTGATAGTTTAGCTATAATAAAAACAGAACTAGATAAACTAAAGGATGCCCTTAAAAACGCAAAAGAGACATTTGAAAAATCAGTTAACAGCTCGGCTTGGAAAACAGATTACAATAAAAACACTACAGATTTTTCTGCTAAAAAAATTGAATTAGAACAAGAAGGAATAAATGATATTGAGAATTTTGAGAAGTTAACTCTAGAAAAAACGGATTTAGTAAGTGAGCTGGCAAATATAAATGCTAAGGCTCTTATAAGAATCGTTGACCTTGCTGAAAAGGAAAGACTTCAAGAAGAACATTTAAAGAAATGCAAAGAATTAACATTAAAAAGAAAAGAATTTGTTTCGGAAATATTGCAAGACGATAAGGTTAAAATCAACATTAATGCTTTTCGCAACAAAACTGATTTTGAACTGAGATTAAGAAAAATAATTCAAAGAGAAAATTTATCTTTTCAAGACGATATTGATAGTTTGACTAATCTGTGTTTCCAAGGTAATGTAGAGCAAAAAATTATAGATGTACGTAATGTATTTCTAAAAATTAGAAAAAATGAAGATGTTAGTGACGTTGTAACTGGTCATTTTGTGAATCTGGTTAAATCCTTAAATGATGGACAAATTGATGAGATTGAGCTCTTATTACCAGAAGATGAAATTGAAATACAATACAAACCAACTCCATCATCTCAGTTTAAATCCCTCTCAACTGCATCTGCAGGTCAAAAAACAACTGCGATTTTAACTTTTATTCTTTCTTTTGGAAAAGTTCCTTTAATTCTTGACCAGCCTGAAGATGATTTGGATAATCGCCTTGTATATGATTTAATAGTTGATAGATTGAAAAAAGCTAAAGAAAATAGACAGATAATTGTTGTTACTCATAATGCAAATATTCCTGTAAATGGTGATGCTGAATATATTATTTCAATGGATACTGAAAGTAAAAAACTAAAAATATTGAATGAAGGAACTGTTGAACAAACGGCGATTAAAAAAGAAATATGTGATGTAATGGAGGGAAGTGAACAAGCATTTAATATGAGGTCGAAAAGATACAAGCAGATTACTTAGTTATAAAAGAATTTTATTAATAATTTGATATGAAAAACGAAACTCAAATAAAATGTCCTAATTGTGGAACATCAATTGATGTTCAAGATATATTATCACATCAATTAGAAGAAGAAATAAAACAAAAATACCAATCACAAATAGCTGAAGAGAAGAAAAAATATGAAGCAGATTTTGAGAACCTGAACAAGGCTAAAGAAGATTTTGAGCAAAATAAAAAGCAAGAGAATGCGCTATTTCAAGAGCGTTTAGAAACTCAATTGAAACAAGAAAAGAAAGCCATTGAAGCCAGTCTTAAAGCTAAATTAAAAGAAGAGCAATCAGAACAGTTTGATGCTTTGCAAAAAGAATTAAATGAAAAGTCTGAACAGATAAAAGAGCTTAACCGAACTAAAGTTGAAATTGAAAAATTAAAACGTGAAAAAGCAGAATTAAAAGAAGCAATAGAAGCCGAATCACAAAAAAGGCTAAATGAAATTCTTATTGAAGAAAAAGAAAAAATCAGAAAATCTGAGGAGGATAAAAACGAGTTAAAATTTAAGGAATATCAAAAGAAAATAGATGATCAAAAAGCGTTAGTTGAACAAATGAAGCGAAAGCAGGATCAGGGCTCTATGCA
>Ga0314774_1000532_pt1 | contig 29802 bp, 24 predicted proteins | sample MetaGCBIA2018_FD_204515 | JGI IMG/M metagenome (GOLD analysis project Ga0314774, IMG submission 204515) | Cryopeg brine microbial communities from Beaufort Sea near Barrow, Alaska, United States - CBIA 2018 | ecosystem: Environmental > Aquatic > Marine > Coastal | place: USA: Alaska | collected...
AGATGCACCACTGCATGATTGACGGCATCAGCGGCGTGCGCCTGATGCAAAGGGTGCTGAGCAAATCCCCCGACGAGCGCGACATGCTGCCACCCTGGTCAGTACGCCCGGAAAGCCGGCGCGGCAAAAAGACTGACAGCGAAGCCAGCGTGCCGGGTGCTGTATCCCAAGCTATGGAAGCTCTCAAGCTGCAGTTGGGCTTAGCACCACGACTGTGGCAGGCCAGCAATCGCCTTATTCACTCGGTACGCCATCCGGAAGACGGCCTGACCGCGCCCTTTACCGGGCCGGTTTCCAAAATCAATCATCGGGTTACCGGCCAGCGCCGCTTCGCCACCCAGCAATATCAGTTAGAAGATATGAAAGCCATGGCCCGCGCCTCGGGCAGCTCGCTGAACGACATTGTGCTGTATTTGTGCGGCACAGCGCTGCGGCGTTTTTTGCTGGAACAGGACGACTTGCCTGAAACATCGTTAACAGCAGGCATACCGGTCAACATTCGCCCGGCGGATGACGAGGGCACCGGCACCCAGATCAGCTTCATGATTGCCGCCCTGGCCACCAACGAACCTGACCCGTTAACGCGCCTGAAATACATCAAGGAATCCTCGTGCAAAGCTAAAGAGCACTTGCAAAAGCTGCCCAAAAAAGCCTTGACCCAATACACCATGATGCTGATGTCGCCCTACATATTGCAGCTGATGTCTGGCTTGGGCGGGCGCATGCGACCGGTATTTAACGTAACCATCTCCAACGTTCCGGGGCCCACCGAAGACCTCTATTACGAAGGGGCCAAACTGGAAGCAATGTATCCGGTGTCGCTGATCACCCACGGCGGAGCGTTGAACATTACTTGCCTGAGTTATGCCGGATCTTTGAACTTTGGCTTTACCGGTTGCCGCGACACCTTGCCCAGCATGCAAAAACTAGCGGTGTATACCGGGGAAGCATTGGAAGAACTCAGAAACCTGCTATTGCCGCCAAAGAAAAAAACCAGCCCGCGAAAAAGAAACCTGCGGTGAGAAGCGACGTTAGCTGATCTGCAGCAGCCTCAGCAACTGCGATTGCTGTGGCTGGCGCACCACATCGGCTAGAGTGTAGGAGTCCAGGGTTGTTAAAAAGGCCTGCAAAGCTTCCTTTAACATCGATTGCAAGCCGCAAACCGGGGTAATGCAACACTGACTGTTCGCGGAAAAGCACTCAACCAAATTGAAATCCGGCTCGGTATCGCGCACTAAAGCACCAATATTGATGGAACTGGGCTGACGTCGCAGCCGCATACCACCGTTTTTGCCTCTCACTGTTTCTATGTAGCCCTTAAGGTTGAGTTGGTGCACCACCTTCATCAGGTGGTTTTTGGAAATATCATAGGCATCGGCTACGTCCTGAATGGTAACCAGCCGGTCGCCACAAGCCGCCAGGTAAACCAGCACTCGCAGCGAATAATCGGTGTAACGGGTGATGTGCATAAACGACTCCAGCTAGCATACAACTGACATCAATAGGTCGGACGGGTCAGCAAATAGCATGCAACAGCCACCAGCGTAATCCCCACTATTATTAAAACCAGCGGCTTAGCGCCGCCCCAGAACAAAAAACCCCAGCTTAGCGTCATCATCGAGCAGGCCAGCACTTTGGCGCTGGCCGGAACGGCTTGGCGGGTGCGCCACTGCAAAATAACGGGGCCAAACTTCGGATGATTATCTAACCAAAAAGCAAAGGCCGGCGACCCCTTGCTGGCGAAAAAAGCAGCCAACAAAACAAAAGGGGTGGTCGGTAACACCGGAAGAGCGACCCCAATCACCGCAAAAACCATGAAGATATACGCAAGTACACGGAATCCAGTTTTGCGATAATGGTTTCTCATAGTGCTGATCTCACAGCCATTAAACTGTCGCTTCAGTATAACCTTGATCAGTGAACCGGTCTGCCCAAACGGCTCAGAAAAACCAGCCGTACAATATAATAGGCAATTTTGATACCCACCGCGAACAACAAGGTGCCAATGTGGGCCAGAACCTGCAGCATCATTGGCAACCGGCCTGCCAATGGGTACGCCAGAACAACGGTCACCAGCAGACCCAGCACCGACCAGACAATTGCGCTATTGACACGAAACAGCATCTTTTCCATCTTTTTACCCTCTGCCACTTTTAAACATTTATTTTATAGTTATCTTTAAGAAAAGCACGATTTTTCTGACCTGCGGATGACCTAAGTGATGTGCGCGCAAAAATCAGGCAAAGCTACCCCGCCAGGGGTATCGGATTTCACGCTCCAGTCTGCGATACTCTGTGCTATAACTTTTAAAAGATTCGAACTGGCTGCTACGGGAACTGTGCCAATGTCTAACAATAAGCTGACAGATCGCTTCGGACGCACCATCAATTACGTACGTTTATCGGTGACCGACCGCTGCGACTTTCGCTGTGTTTATTGCATGGCGGAAGACATGACCTTTCTGCCCCGCCAACAAGTGCTCACCCTCGAAGAAATCGCCAGGCTGGCGCGTAACTTTGTGGAACTGGGCACCGAAAAAATCCGCCTGACCGGCGGTGAGCCGCTGGTGCGAAAGGGCATCGTTGATCTGGTGAAAGAAATCGGAGGTTATGGCCTGCGCGATTTCGCTATGACAACCAACGGCAGTCAACTATCCACTATGGCAGAACCGCTGCGCAAAGCAGGGCTTCATCGCCTGAACATCAGCCTGGATTCGTTAGATGCCGATAAATTCCACAACATTACCCGCACAGGCAAACTGTCGCAGGTGCTTGATGGCATAGACGCCGCCCGCGAGGCTGGTTTCCGTGGTATTAAACTGAACACGGTAGTGATGAAAGGCCGTAACGATCAGGATGTGCCCGAACTGGTTGAGTACGCCCGCCGCAAGCAGGTAGACATCACCTTTATTGAAGAAATGCCCCTGGGCGAGATTTCCGAACACGATCGCGGCGAAGCCCTTTGCACCAGCGACGAAGTGCGCGAGATCATTACCCGCCATCACGACCTGGTGCCTGCCACCGCCGACTCCGGTGGCCCGGCGCGCTATTACCGTATGGCAGACAGCCCGATTCATGTCGGCTTTATTTCACCCCATTCCCACAATTTTTGCTCCAGCTGCAACCGGGTACGGGTAACGGTGGAAGGCCGTTTGCTGCTATGTCTGGGCAACGAACACTCCGTAGACCTGCGCCGAGTGCTGCGCGCCAACCCCATTTCTGACCAACGTCTGCAAGATGCCATCGCCCAGGCGATGGATCTGAAACCTGAAAAACACCACTTTTCCGTCAACGGTGAGGTGCAGGTGCTGCGCTTTATGAACATGACCGGCGGCTAAGGCGGCCCAGGCCGCTGCATGTAAACCAATGTTGCCGTGACCGGTGCCTTTGCCACGATAGATTGCCTATTGGCCATCGGCACCCGTTTCGCAGAAATACCCACCAGCAGCTATGGTATAAAGCCACTAAAAAACCTCATTCAGTGCTTCGTTAAGCTATTGCTCATCGAGCCATGATCCATCGTTGCCGGGCTGGAAGCGTTCAGGTCAGACATTGTGATGTCAGCAAAGGCTTTTACATGCCCACCGAATTCAGTGGCAAAGCCGTCGGCAACCTTGCTGTCTGCAAACGACGCCAACGTCGGGCCCATTGCGCCCATCCGTTTAGAGCCAATCACGTAAAACGCCTCGCGGGCATCAATTAACGCCGTATCCACCGGGCTGCCCCACTCCGACTGCGCCATGTCGTGAACGTACAGAGTGTGATCGCGTTTGATATTTTCCGGCTGCAACACCCAAGAGAACATGTCTTTTGTGGAGCAGAACTTGTGTACCTGCTGTTGTTTCTCGGTAATCACCTCCCCTTTCGGGCCCGGGAAGCCGGTTATAGCCATGCCGCAAACGTGACAATCTTCGCCATCTTCAAAATGCACAGCCGCAGGCTTTTCTCTAACGACCCGCTCCGGCTCAGAACAACCTGTCAGCGCGACAAAGCCCGCGAGCAATAACAACAATCCCAGAGCGGGCGCTTTGGCAAACCAACTGCCTTTGTTAACAATACTCATCCAGCAAGACTCCATTTTACGAAACAATTTTTGAGTGACAGCCACCTGGAACGTATGCAGAGAGTTTTAGATCCGGCGCTTACGGAATAACGCCCAGGCGAGGGTCAAAGGTGCAACACACCACAGCACCAGCCCCAGCCAAAGGCCGCTTTGGCCGATGGGCAAGTCCTTGCCGAGACTCAGAACTCCACTGAGCTGACGACCCTCACCAAAGGCCAGAATATTCAACAAACGGTAGATGTCTGTCGGGTTCAGCATCAGCAACCACGGCAGCAGCTCCGGATTCAGCTTGCCTTCGCTGGCGACCAGTGAGCCCAGTAGCAGCAAGTCGAACACCAGCACAAAGAAGAACCAGATCGCCAAGGCCAGGCCCGCGGCAACCGGCTTCTCGCTAGCGCGCACGCTCACCACATAAGCCAGAGCTATAAAGCCCCAGCCCAGCAAAATGGTAGAGCCAATAAAACGCAACATCGCCAGTGCCAGGCTTGTAATGCCTACGTCTTCTACCAGCACCGCAATGGCAATACCCGCGACGCCAAAACCCAGAATCGTGGCAAAGGCCAAGGTCAGGCCGTGGCCCAGAAACTTGCCGAACAACAACTGGCCGCGGCTAAGGGGATAAGTCATCAGCAGCAATAAAGTGCCGCCTTCGTCTTCGCCGACAATAGCGTCGTAGGCCAGCAGCAGCGCGATCAGCGGAATCAGGAATATGCCCAGGCTGGCCAAGCTGGCGATGGTCGCCGGGGTTGAGGCGTAGCCAACCTGGCCGGACGCAGCCGCACCAAACCAGGCGATGCCCACGGCCAGAACAGCAAACACAATAGCGATGGCCAGCAGCCAGCGGTTACGCAAACTGTCGCTGAGCTCTTTACGGGCGATGGTCCATACGCTGTTCATTGCACACCTCCGCGGTGGGCCAAGCCACCGGAGCCAATAAAGTGCACGTAAATGTCTTCCAGGGTGGGCTGATGAATGCCCACGTCCGCTACTTCGCCGGAGGCCATCAGTGCCGTCAGCAGTGGCATTTTATCGGCGGGGCGTACGTCTACCTGCAATCGGTTGTTGATGTTTTTTATCACCGGTCTGGCGACGCCGTTGCACTGGTGAATGGCGTTTTCCAGGGAATCCAAAGAGCCCGTTGGCTCCAGCATCAACGTGACCGGCATATTAGCTTGGCGCCGCAGCGCTTCCAGATTGCCGGAGGCCTTTAAGGCGCCGTCGGTCAGAATCGCCGCGCGGTCGATGTAAGGCTCCACACCTGGCAACACGTGGGAGCAAAGTACAATGCCGGTCCCGCTGTCCCGCAAGGTGCGCAACAGCCGATACAGGTCGGCGGTCGCGACTGGATCAAGCCCCACCGTGGGCTCGTCCAACATCAACAGCTTGGGCTTTCCCAATAACGCCTGCGCCAGGCCCAAGCGTTGGCGCATGCCTTTCGAGTAAGTTTTTACCCGTGCGTTTATGGCGTCGTCTAACCCAACCTGAGTCAGCAACTCTGGCACCTGGCGCAAGTCTGCGCCCTTTAAGCGAGCGAAGTGCGCCAGAATTTCACGGCCGGTCAGCTGCGGGTAGAACATCACGTTTTCCGGCAAATAGCCGATGTGCCGAGTCACCTGTGGGTCACCCGCGTTGCCGTCCAGCACCGACAAAGAACCCCCTACCGGCTGCATCAAACCAAGAACCAGCTTGATGGTGGTGGTTTTACCGGCACCGTTATGGCCAAACAGGCCCAGAATTTCCCCAGGCTCCAGGCGCAAATCCACACCCTGCAGCACGGGGGCTTTGTCGTAACGGTAACTGACATTTTCAAGACGAAAACAGCTCATTGCGGCTCCGCAGAATTCGGGTTAGAAACAGCCGATGGAACACGTTCAGGCTCAGGTGGATACATCAACGGATGGGAATCCTGCACCCCGGCGGCCTTGATCACCGGGAACGCGTCCTGCACCCAGCGCAGGGTATCCACCGCCGGGCTGAACATCAGCACCTTGGCTTCCGGATAGGTCCACAACAGACGATCGACGTTGTCATTAGGCTCGTAAGGAACGTCGCCGGTGCCGTCCTGGTTACGATCCCAGCCCAGATAGTCACTCCAGTAATTACCCACGCCATCTTTCGACCACTCCTGGGTGCGGGTGGCCACATACTTCACCTGACGCTGGTTATTCACGAAGGCATTGTTGAACATGGTGTTGTCTTCTGAGCCTGCGGTTAAGTGAATGCCAATATTGCTGTTGGCAAACACGTTATCGGTAAAGGTGTTGTACAGAGAGTTGTAAATAAACACCGCCTTACCCTCGGCACCCGACATCGCCGCTCCGGCAAACTGCCCCTTCGACACACCGGTAACCACATTGCCCCGCAACTCGGACTGGGTAATAAAATTCATCAAAATACCGTAATTCTCATCGTTCTCGGAACGATTATTCAGCACCGTCAGCCGCTTGCTCTGCATCAACGCATAACCGGTGCGCGTGTTACGGGTAACGTTGTTTTCCAGCAGGTTGTCCATCGAATACATGTAGTGAATGCCGTAGCGCAAATCGACCATCACGTTATTGCGAATGCGGTTGTGGTTAGAGGTTTCAATATAAATCGCATCGCGGGTCTGGCGAATGTCATTGCCTTCAATCAACGCGCCTTGGGTGTTGAACAAATGAATACCATTACCCCGATCGTTGGAACGCATACTGGCATTGCCACGAATCACATTACCGATAACCGTCGCATCCGGCGTGGCATCCAGCCACACGCCAAAGGCCGAACCCTGCAAGTTGTTGTCCGCAACCGTAACGCCACGCGCCTCACGGGCCACAAAAACCCCCGCATCCAACTCATTCAAATCCGAGCCCCAGTTACGCACTCTGCAGCCACTGAACGTAACGCCGACGGCTTCAATCAACACCGCATTGCCCTCACCGCCGCCATCAATCACCGTATCGGCATGGCAGCGAACCGTCACATTCGCCACCCGGATAACGATCGGTGAAACCTGTTCAGGTGGTAGCTCAAAAACCACCCCCGGTTCCAGCGCATCCAGCTGTTGCTGGATATCCGCTTGTGCGGTTAGCGATAGCAAAGCGACGGTCAGGACCGCCACTAAACGCAAAATTTGGTGCATCAAATCAGTTCTCAATATGGCTAACACTCGCCAAAGTTGGGTATGACACTGGAAGAACGCTTTTCAAAACTGTGCGGAGCCATGGATGGCGGAGCTCAAGCGCCACATGGATGTGCTTGAGCGTGTTTTGAAAAGCGTTCTTCCAGTGTCATATTCCTCCGAAACATTGTAAAAAGCCGAAGCCCCATTACAGGGCTCCGGCCAAACCACTTAATCAGGCCTTTTCGACCAACATCCGACCCGTCATCTCCATATGCAGAGCGTGACAGAACCAGTTGCAGTAGTACCAATGCACACCTGGTTTATCAGCCACGAACGTCACCGACGACGTCTGCTGCGGACTGATCTCCATGCTCACACCGTGATTCACCACCGAAAAGCCATGAGTCACATCCTCAATGGTGTCCAGGTTGGTCACATACACCGTAACCTCATCACCCTGCTTCACCGTGAACTCGGTTGTACCGTACATAGGCGCCACCGACGTCATATAAACCCGCACTTTTTTACCGTCGCGGATAATCTTGTTATCGCCTTCCAGCGTGACACCGTCTTTCTCGGCCTGGGCGCGGGCGCTGGCGAAGTACGGATCGTCACGGGTATAGATTTTCTTGGTTTTGATCTGATCACGACGCACCATAATGCAATCGTGTGGTTCGGCGAAGGCCGGGCCGTCGTGAACCAGTTTCATTTCATCGCCAGAAATATCGATCAGCTGATCGTTCTCCGGGTGCAAAGGCCCAACCGGCAGGAAACGGTCTTTCGAGAACTTCGACAGCACCACCAGCCACTTGCCATCGGCATCGCGGGATTCCGTCAAGGACGCGTGGTTGTGGCCTGGCTGGTAATGCACATCCAGCTTCTGGCGCAGGTAGTTTACGTCTTCACCGTTGTAATGCTTGATGGCGTCTGCAATGTTCCACTTCACCACCTGGCTGTCGATAAACAGCGTGGTGTAGGCGTTACCGCGGCCATCGTACGTGGTGTGAAGAGGCCCAAGGCCAAGCTCCGGTTCGGCGACAATCACGTCACGCAGCTCGATTTTGTCGTCAAACACATCGTCCAGTTTGTCGATGGCAATCACAGAACAGGTTGGCGACAGCTTGCCGGCAGCAATGAAGTACTTGCCATCCGGCGACGTGTTCACGCCGTGCGGGTTCTTCGGCACCGGAATGTAGCGGGTCAACGGGGATTTGCTGCGGCCATCCACCACGGGCACTTTGGAATCGCCCAGAGTTTTGAACTCGCCGTTTTTAACCGCTTGCTCAATACGCTCAACGTTAAACACCACCACCCAGTCGCGGTCGTTGCGCATAGTACCGGCCAGATCTTTCGCTTTCTCTGAGTTGTAGCAGGTAGAGGCCGCGTATTTGCCGGTGTAGTCAGCGTCAGTGTTGTCCAGGTTGCCGTCGACAATCACCTGCCAGGCCATTTCCATGGTTTCCGCATCCAGGGCGTTGAACATGGTGTAGCTGTTCTCCATCGAGAAATCGCTGCCATCGTTCGGGTGCGGAATCACATATTCTGCGTTGCAGAACACGTATTTTGTGTAAGGCACTTTCTGCAGACGCAAACCGTGAATGGCCTGCACGTTAGGAACGTGGGTAATCTTATCGCACTTCATGATGTCCAGACGGATGCGGGCTACGCGAGTGTTGGCTTTGTCGTTGATGAACAAATACTTACCATCGTAACGGCCGTCAGTCATAGAGATGTGCGGGTGGTGACAATCGCCGTTCAGGAATTTGTTGTCGTGACCCAGTACGTCTTTGCTTTCGTTGGTCAGGCCCCATCCGGTTGCCGAATCCACGTTGAACACCGGAATACGCATCAGCTCGCGCATAGACGGTATACCCATTATCCGCACTTCGCCCTGGTGGCCACCGCTCCAGAAACCGTAGTACTCATCCAACTCGCCCGGGCCCACGTCAATGTTGTTGCGTGCTTCTTTGGCCGCGGCTGCAAACGCCTCACTGCTCATGACTGCGCCGCCAAGGCCAGCTACACCGGCGACGCCAGCCACCGCGGTGGCACCCAAAAAACGCCGGCGACTCAGGCCAAGATGTTCCGTTTTCGCCCGTTCTTTATAACCTTGCTCATGGTCTTTGCTCATGATGCTCAACTCCGTTTCAGTTTGGGGGGGGGTTGTTCTTTTTTCGTTATGGCACTGCTTTTTATTTCACTTCGACAACTGGAATCTGTTCCGGGCGCCCCGGCGAATTTTGGCCACGGCGCTTGCCGCGGTGCTTCACGATCAACGGCGGGCACTTGTTGTCGTCGAAATAAGTTACCTGGCAGTCCAGGCAGTAGTGGCATTCCATGAAATTGATGGTGCCGTCTGGGTGAATGGCCTGTACCTCGCACTCTTTTTCGCACAGGCGGCAGGGGGTGCCACATTCCTTGCGGCGCTTGAGCCAGTCGAATACCCGCAGTTTGGTGGGCAGCGCCAGCGCGGCGCCCAGCGGGCACAGGTAGCGGCAATACACCTTGCGAGTGAACAGGTTGATCACCAGCAACACCACCGCGTAGAGCACAAACGGCCAGGAGCGGGCAAAATGCAGAGTGATAGACGTTTTGAAAGGTTCAATTTCCGCCAGCCTTTCTGCCATCGCCATGGATTCCAGCGACACACCGAAAAGCACCAGCAGAATGATGTACTTGATGGCCCATAGGCGTTCGTGCACGGCAAACGGCACGTTGTACTGAGGTATTTTTAGCTTGCGGGCGATTTCATTCAGCAACTCTTGCAGCGCACCAAACGGGCACAGCCAACCGCAATAAACCGCGCGGCCCCAAAGCAACACAATGCCCGCCACCACTGCCCACAATATGAACATGATCGGGTCGATCAAGAACGTCTGCCAACTAAAGCCAGACATGAAGCTGTGTACAAACGTTAGTACGTTTACGATGGACAGCTGCCCTAGGGCGTACCAACCAATAAAGAACAGGGTGTAGGTAAGAAAGCCGTGGCGAATCCAGCGGGTTAAGTTGGGCCGCTTTACCAGCCAGTCCTGGAAGAACAGAACAAACAGCAGCACCAATATGCCCGCGCCCAAAACCACAATCTGGAACTGCTTCTGGTACCACACCTGAACCCACATGGGTTGGGTTTCCAGCCATTCTTCCTGGCTGACCACAACGTCCGCACGGGTGTAATACTGCTCGGGTAATTGGTATTCCAGCGGGAACACCTGGAATTTGCTATCCAGCGGGCCGGTCTGGCGTTTTACCGTCAGTTCGAGGGTCCAGGGCGTGCCCGGATCGAAGTTGTATTGCTGGCGAATGATGAAGATTGCCATTTCGGAAAAGTCGGGCATTCCCTCGCTGTACACATCGCTTAAACGATAAAAATCGAGATCGCGGAAGTTGAAGGTGTCACCAAACTGGCGAATCTGAATGCGGTCGAAAATGCCGCCGCGCACATAGCCGGAGCCCTTGAACGAATAGGAGCCGCTGGCCATCACCGCAATAGCGTGTTCGCCTTCTTTCAACAGAGAATTCAGCCATTCGTGCTGGCTTTCACCCAGTAGATTGCGGCCAATGGTGGGGGCGTCCAAATAGGCTGTATACAGGTCTATTAATGGGTCTTCACGCTGATCGGGAGCGGCGGCATCTACGCCTTCCGCGTCGCTGCCTTTGAACGAGTCATCCACTTGACCACGGGTCAGCAGCAGGCGGCGAATGGAGCCATCACCCGTCAGTTGCTGCCAGTTAGCTTGCTGAAACTGCTCGTTATTAACCTCGGCAATGGGTGGCCGCTTGATGCCGGCACCTTCCACCAGGCCAAGTTCTACGCCAACTCTGTGGGCCGTGCGCATAATGACTTCGTTCACCACCATCACCGTGACGGTAGCGCCGGACAGGCCGTCTACCGCTACCTTGCGCTCGTTGGTGTTGCCGCCCACAGTAACCCGCTGATCCGCTTTTAGGCCGGTGTACTGGTCGGTAAAGTCGTGCAGTTTGTACTCCGGGATACCGATCAGCAGAATCGGCTCGGAGTGATGAATCACGCGAGTTTTAAGGATTTCGCCGTCGGTATTCATCAATACCTGAATGTTCAGGGGTTTGCCGGAATAGGCGGGCGTTTGCACGAAGTCGAGGCTTTGGTAGGTGTAGCCCACCAATTCTTCGCCGGCGAAGAGCTCGCCAATGGCGCGATTGCTTTCGCGGGGGCGCACTTCGGTGACCTGGGGCAGGGTTTGCGTGATTACTTGGCGACCGGCAACCGGCTGGTATTTGTCAACGGGGTCGGCTTTTACATGGGTGACGCCTGCGAGCAGTGCCAGTACCAACGCCATGACAATCAGATTTATGATACTGCTGAAACGGATACTCACAACATGTCCCCGCTGACGATAGTTGCTGCACAGATTAGATTATTGAAAAGTAAATAAAATACCTCTTATTGGATACACCTAGGAGGCTATTGATACCCCCCCTATCTCTCATTAGCGCTGATGGCGGACGGCCATTAGCGCTTAAAACTAACCTAGGCTCACGGCTTCGCCGTTAACGTCCAAAGGCAAGTAATTGCCAACGTGGCCCATACGAATGCTCTCGACCATCATGGTTATGGGCTGCTGTGTTTCGTCGCTGGACGGAGGAACGCCGCCACGGCCAGACATAGCCGCCACAAATACAACATCCCATTTCTCGCCGGTGCTGCGGGACTCCTCCACCAATTGACTGAAATTTGCGACTTCGGCAGGTGTCTTATCCACGCAGATAATCGGCGTAAGTGCCCCACCCTCGCCTCGCTTAAACGCTGCGCGTTCGTCGGCATTGGCATCGTCTGGCAATTCGGCGCGGCAAAACACAAACAAAAGGCGCTGGGGTTCGTGTTCCTGTTTGGTAGCGGCAATCAATTCGCGGTAATTGCTGATCATTTCATAAATCCTTGTAAATATTGACTATTGGCTTATCTGAATCAGCTTGCTCGGGTCTGAAATAAACACCCGGCTGCGATTTACCCGCACCAGTCCGTTGGATTTCAGGTCGGCCAGAATGCGCGAAAAAGTTTCCGGCTGCATGGCAAGGCGCGATGCCACCAGGCATTTGGGCAGTGGCAATTCCACTTCACCACCCTGCTCGCTGCCTTCTGGCAACAAATCGACTAAATAGCGAATCAGCCGATCGCGGGCGCTCTGCACGGTCATGATTTCCAGATCGTGAAAACGAGTCACTGCGCGCATAGCGTAGTGGCGCAAAGCGGCTTGGGTATAGCTGTGATGGGTGTCCAGCAGGTCTTGATACGCTTTCACCGGAATCATCAGCACTTCGCTGTTTTTCAGGGCTTCGGCGTAACAGGCGTAGCGGGCGGGATCGGCGTATATCATCACTTCGGCAATGCAGTCGCCTGGCGCGATGCTGTCCAGAGTGCGGTCGATGCCTGATGCATCCAGCCGGTACAAGCGCAAACGGCCGGACAACACAAAGAAGAAGTGGTGGGCCGGCATGTCCTGGCGATACAGCAACTGGTGATGGCCCAACCGCAAGCGGCGGGCATGATGCAGAAGCTCTTGCAGGTCGTCTTCCGCCAGAGCGCTGAACATGGCGTGGCTACGCAAAAGCGCCAGGCTGTCTTCGTGGTCACCAGGCTTACCCGCCACCAGAACCGGTTTTGAGTAGTTCATGGGGGTGTCCTGCGTGCGAGTATCGGCAGCCTGTATCAGCGCCATGGCGGCATCCTCTTTAGCGTGTTCATGCATTCATAATCTATGTATGAATACTAGAGGGATCGACTGCAAAAATCGCTCCCTCTTAGGAGGTAACCCATTAGCATTGCGGCCTGCACTGTTTCCAGCCAGACCGCACATATTGCTTTTAAAATCCGCAACCAGATTTATTGCATCAGTGGTGAATCCGGCAGTTCCAGGTCAACCCCTTCAACACCGGCTTCGGCCGCCAGCACCTGCAAGTACTGGCGGCAAGCGCGGCGGGTCACACTTTCACTCAGATACTGGCGGATTTTTGGTTTTACATGCTCGTAAGGCAATGGCTGGCCATCAATGCGCTGGTCTACGCGCACAATGTGGTAGCCGTAACGGGTTTCGATCAGCTCGGAATGCAGGCCTTCCTTCAAATTCAGCACCGGGCGCTCAAACTCGTCGACGGTCTGGCCTTTGCTGATCTGCCCGAGGCTGCCGGCTTGATGGCGAGATTCGCAAGCTGAATACTGCTTGGCCAGGTCATCAAACCGTGACCGACCTTCAAACAACGCTTTCAGCAATTGATCCCCTACTTCTTCCTGGCGCATAAGCTCGGCCACGTCATCCGGTGCTGCCGCCAGCAATATGTGGCTCACGGCCATCACCACCGGGCTGCAAAACCGCCTGGGATTGGCGTTGAAGAAGCGTTCGCAGTCCTGCTCTGTCGGGTCTGGAACACCCAGCTCTGACTCAAGCACTTTGGCGATACGGTCTTCTTCACCCAGCTCTTCAGGCAGTTTCAACAGCCTGGCCTGATCCAACAGCAACTGCCTTATTACTAGGCTTTTGGCGGCGTCGTGCCAGGCGGTAGCGGCTTCATCGGCGGGGTGATACTGCATTTCCCGCGCTATGTCGTCTTCATTGATCAGCGTATCGCCAACATAAACCGGCGGAAACCGGTTTCTGGGTTGTTCGGCATCACCAGTAGGAATCAATTGCATGGTATTACCCTCTTCACGATGGACCTAAACCCGCTTACGCACCACTTGGTACCTACGGCCGAAATACTCCAGTGGCACGCTCAGCATGTGCACCAGACGGCTAAACGGAAAGAGTACAAAGATCGTCAGGCCCAAGAAAATATGAGTCTTGTAGATCCAGTGCACACCGGCAATGTGCGACGCGGCATCACCCTGGAAGGTCAGAATGCCTTGGGCCCAAGATGCCAGCAGTAACATGGTGCTGCCATCCAAATGGCTCAATGTGGGGTAAATGGTCAGCATGCCCAGCGCAACCTGAACCATCAATATCACAATGATCATATTGTCGGAGAAGGAGCTGCTGGCTTGAACCCGAGGATTGGTCAGGCGGCGAACCGCCAACGCGACACCACCGATCAACGCCATGATTCCGGCGATGCCGCCCACGACAATCGCCATTACCTGTTTGGTGCCGGCGCTCATAAAGGGCTCATAGACAAAGTGCGGCGTTAACAGGCCCACCAGGTGACCAAAGAAAATCACCAGTACACCCACGTGGAACATCACGCTGGCCCACACCATGTTTTTCTTGCTCAAAATCTGGGTGGATTGAGCGCGCCAGGTAAATTGGCTGTTATCGTAGCGGGCCCAGGTGCCAACCAACATAATCAGAATGGCAATGTACGGATAAATCCCGAACACCAGTGTATTTAAATAGGACATTGTTCTCTCCTCCTACGCGCTCAGGCGTTACTCACCGGTTGTTGAGCCGGGCGAGGTGTGACATCCGCCATCAGCTGGTCGCTCAAGTGAATGGTCTGAGTTTGCTCCAATTCACGGCGGCGCTGACCTACCACGCCACCGGTGCTGCAGGAGCTGCCCTGATCATCCACAAACTTCACCATTTCCTCTTCCCACACTTTGTCCAGCGCTTCGGGGGTGTCGTCGCGCTCTTCCGAGGCCACAATCTTCGCCAGTTCCTTGCGGTCGGTTTTGCGGCCAGACAGTTCAAGCAGCGAATCCATAATTCCGTGGTACACGCTTTCACGCTGGTACAGCCTCTCACCCAGCAAGCCCAAAATGTGGTGAATATCTTCCAGCCAGTTTTTGATCTCTTCCCATGGCCGGGTAGACAGGTATTCCATGAACAACGGCAGGTAATCCGGCAGTTCGCGGGCATCAATCTCCAGACCGTTGGTTTTGTATTGCTCCATCAGGTCTACCATCGCCTGCCCGCGATCGCGGGATTCGCCGTGCACGTGCTCGAACAACAGCAAGGACGTGGCGCGGCCCCGGTCAAAGGTGGCTACGTAGCTTTCCTGCAAGTCCAGCAGATTGCCGTCGCAAAGCATGTCAATGCAGCGCAGCAGCTGCTCTTTGTTTTTCCGCGGCAAACGGCTGTCTTCCAGCACCGCAGCCGTCAATTCATCGCGGCCACGCTGCAGATCGGCGTTCGGGTATTCCAGCAACAGCGCCATCACTTTTAGAATTTTCATAATCTGCTCCTCAATCCCGCAGCTGTTTCGGGTCAACCTGTTTCACCGTGGTCAGTTTTTGCACCATGGTGGTGGTCTGGCTTTTGCCGCCGAACATGTTGAATTCACTGCTACTGCTGCTACAGCCGTCGCCAAAGCTGAAACCACAACCACCGCGCTCGGGGAAGGCTTCTTTGGCCATTTCGCGATGACCGGTGGGAATCACGAAGCGGTCTTCGTAATTGGCAATGGCTAGGTAGCGGTACATTTCATCCGCCTGGGCTTTGGTCAGCCCGGCTTCTTCCAGTGCCCGCAGATCTTCCACGCCGTCTACGGTTTCAGCACGCTTGTACAGGCGCATGGCCATGATGCGTTTTAGCGCACGTACGATGGGCTTTTCGTCACCGGCGGTGAGTAGGTTGGCCAGGTATTTCACCGGAATCCGCAGGCTTTCGATTTTTGGCAGTACGCCATCAAACTCGACCTGGCCGGCTTCGGCGGCTGACTGAATCGGGCTCAGGGGCGGCACGTACCACACCATGGGCAGAGTGCGGTATTCCGGGTGCAACGGCAGGGCCAGTTTCCACTCAACCGCCATCTTGTACACCGGGCTGCGCTGGGCCGCGTCGATCACATTCATTGGCACGCCGTCTTTCGTCGCCTGCTCGATCACTTTTGAATCAAACGGGTCGAGGAAGATTTCCAGCTGCTTCTCGTACAGTTCGTGCTCGCCGGGGGTACTGGCTACTTCTTCGATCCGGTCAGCGTCATACAGCAGCACGCCCAGGTAGCGAATCCGGCCTACGCAGGTTTCCGAACACACGGTGGGCATACCGGCTTCAATCCGTGGGTAGCAGAAGATGCACTTCTCGGATTTACCGGTTTTCCAGTTGAAGTAAATTTTCTTGTACGGACAGCCGGATACACACATGCGCCAGCCGCGGCACTTGTCCTGATCGATCAGCACAATGCCGTCTTCTTCCCGCTTGTAGATGGCGCCGCTGGGACAGCTGGCCACACAGGTGGGGTTCAGACAGTGCTCGCACAGACGCGGCAGGTACATCATGAATGTGCTTTCAAACTGGCCGTAAATGTCGGCCTGAATCTGGTCGAAGTTTTTATCCTTGCGACGCTTGGCAAACTCGGTGCCCAGGATTTCTTCCCAGTTCGGGCCCCACTCGATTTTGTCCATGCGCTTGCCGGTGATCAGCGACCGCGGCCGTGCAACCGGCTGGTGTTTGCTATCGCCTGCGGTGTGCAGGTGCTGATAATCGAAATCGAACGGTTCGTAGTAGTCGTCAATTTCCGGCAGATCCGGGTTGGCGAAAATGTTCGCCAACACCCGGAACTTGCCACCGATGCGGGGGCGGATTTTGCCGCTAGGGTCGCGTAGCCAACCGCCTTTCCACTTGTCCTGGTTTTCCCACTCTTTCGGGTAACCAATACCGGGCTTGGTTTCAACGTTGTTGAACCAGGCGTACTCCATGCCTTCACGGCTGGTCCATACGTTTTTACAGGTCACTGAACAGGTGTGGCAACCAATGCACTTATCCAGGTTCAGCACCATGCCTACTTGGGAACGGATTTTCATTTCACACTCTCCTGAACAGTGTCGCTGCCCTCGCCATCAAGCCAGTCAACGTTCTTCATTTTGCGCACTACAACGAACTCATCGCGGTTGGAACCCACGGTGCCGTAGTAGTTGAAGCCGTACGAGAACTGGGCATAGCCACCAATCATGTGAGTGGGCTTCGGGCACACCCGGGTAACCGAGTTGTGAATACCACCGCGGCTGCCGGTAATTTCCGAGCCGGGAATATTCACAATGCGCTCCTGAGCGTGGTACATCATCACCATGCCCGGCATCACCCGCTGGCTAACCACCGCCCGCGCTGACAAAGACCCGTTGGCGTTGAACACTTCTATCCAATCGTTGTCTTCCACACCTATATCGCGGGCGTCATCTTCACTCAGCCACACAATGGGGCCGCCACGAGACAGGGTCAGCATCAGCAGGTTGTCGCTGTAGGTACTGTGTATACCCCACTTCTGGTGCGGTGTAAGGAAGTTCAACGCCTTCTCCGGGTTGCCGTTGGGCTTGGCGTTCAGCAGCGGTGCCGCCGCTTTGGTGTTGATGGGCGGGCGATACACCAGCAGGCTTTCACCAAAAGCGCGCATCCATTCGTGATCCAGGTAGAACTGCTGGCGGCCGGTCAGCGTGCGCCAGGGAATCAGCTCGTGCACGTTGGTGTAGCCTGCGCTGTAGGACACATGCTCGTCTTCCAGGCCAGACCAGGTCGGGCTGGAGATGATTTTGCGCGGCTGCGCCACTATGTCGCGGAAGCGGATTTTTTCGTCTTCCTTGTTCAGTGCCAGGTGCGTGTGATCCAGCCCGGTGAATTCAGACAACGCAGCCCAGGCTTTCACAGCGACCTGGCCATTGGTTTCCGGAGCCAGGCTCAGAATCACTTCACAGGCATCAATGGCCGTGTCAATTTTCGGCCGGCCCGCATTGGCGCCTTCAAGGTGTTTGTGGTTCAGCTCACCCAGAAACGCCACTTCTTTTTCGGTGTTCCAATTGATGCCTTTGCCACCGTTACCCAGCTTGTCCAGCAGAGGCCCAAGGGACGTAAAGCGCGCGTAAGTGTTCGGGTAATCGCGCTCAACGGTCATGAAGTTGGGCGCGGTTTTACCCGGAATCAGCTCGCACTCGCCTTTTTTCCAGTCTTTTACATCGAACGGCTGACCCAGTTCAGCGGGTGCGTCGTGCAACAGCGGTACGGTAACCACGTCTTTCTGGATACCCAGATGACCTTCAGACGCCTTGGAGAATGCCTTGGCAATGCCTTTGTAGATTTCCCAGTCGCTGCGGGATTCCCACGCCGGATCCGTAGCCGCGGTCAGCGGGTGAATGAACGGGTGCATATCCGAGGTATTCAGGTCGTCTTTTTCATACCAGGTAGCGGTAGGCAGAACGATGTCGGAATACAGGCAGGTGGTGGACATGCGGAAGTCCAGGGTTACCAGCAGGTCCAGCTTGCCTTCCGGCGCTTTGTCGTGCCACTTCACTTCTTGCGGCTTGACGCCACCGTCGTGACCCAGATCTTTGCCCTGCAAACCACTCGTCGTACCCAACAGGTACTTCAGCATGTACTCGTGGCCCTTGCCGGAAGAACCCAACAGGTTGGAACGCCAGATGAACATATTGCGCGGGTGGTTTTCCGGGGCTTCCGGATCTTCCGAGGCAAACGCCAGTGAGCCGTCCTTCAAGGACTGAGTCACGTACGCTGGCACGTCCATACCGGCGCTTTCCGCTTCGGCGGCAATGCCCAGCGGGTTACGGTTAAACTGCGGCGCAGACGGCAACCATCCCATACGCTCGGCGCGTACGTTGTAGTCGATCAGGCTACCACCGAATTTGGACTTGTCCGCCAGCGGCGACAAAATCTCGCTTACGTCCAGTTTCTCGTAGCGCCACTGACCAGAGTGAGCGTAGAAGAAGGATGTACCGTTCATCTGGCGTGGCGGGCGCTGCCAATCCAGGCCGAAGGCCAAAGGCTGCCAGCCGGTCTGTGGGCGCAGTTTTTCCTGACCTACATAGTGGGCCCAACCGCCACCGCTCTGGCCCACGCAACCACACATGACCAGCATGTTGATCAGCGCGCGGTAGTTCATGTCCATGTGGTACCAGTGGTTCATGCCGGCACCCACGATGATCATGGAGCGACCATTGGTTTTGTGAGCAGTCTCGGCAAATTCACGGGCGATGCGCGTCACTTTGTGAGCGGGTACGCCGGTGATCTTTTCCTGCCAGGCGGGTGTGTACGGCTTGATCTGGTCGTAGTCGGTAGCGCCGTCGTCTTCACCCAAGCCACGGCTGATGCCGTAGTTGGCGATCATCAGATCGTATACGGTGACGACTAAAGCTTCTTCGCCGTCTGCCAGTTCAATTTTTCGGCTGCCCAGCTTGTGGGTCAGGGTGTCGCTGATCTCAACGGATTTGAAATGCTCGTGCTTGATGCCGCCAAAATACGGAAAGGCAACGTCCACAATTTCGTCGTGCTTTTCAACCATCGACAACTGCAGATTTACATCTTCTGTTTTTGCAGTTTGCTTCAGATTCCACTTGCCTTTTTGACCCCAGCGGTAACCGATAGAGCCGTTTGGCGCGGTTAGCTGGTTGGTAATTTCATCAATGGCAATGGTTTTCCACTCGGGGTTGTTCTCTTCGCCCAGTCCGCCCACCAGATCGCTGGCGCGCAGGAACCGGCCCGGCACGTAACGGCCGTCTTCCATTTTGTCGAGCTTCACCAGGTACGGCATGTCGGTGTAGCGGCGCACGTAATCGGTAAAGTAGGCGCTGGGATTATCAACGTGAAACTCTTTCAGAATCACGTGGCCCATAGCCATACCCAGCGCGGCGTCGGTGCCTTGCTTGGGGTTCAGCCACTCATCAGACAACTTCGCAACTTCGGCGTAATCCGGAGTGATGGCAACGGTTTTGGTGCCTTTGTAGCGCACTTCGGTAAAGAAGTGGGCATCCGGAGTACGGGTTTGCGGAACGTTGGAGCCCCAGGCAATGATGTAGCTGGAGTTGTACCAGTCTGCGGATTCAGGAACGTCGGTTTGCTCGCCCCAGGTTTGTGGGGAAGCCGGCGGCAGGTCGCAGTACCAGTCGTAGAAGCTCAGACACGTGCCGCCAATCAGCGACAGGTAACGGCTACCCGCGGCGTAAGACACCATCGACATCGCAGGAATCGGTGAGAAGCCGATGATGCGGTCCGGGCCGTGTTTTTTGGCGGTGTACACGTTAGACGCTGCAATCAGCGCGTTCACTTCGTTCCAGTCGGAACGCACAAAGCCGCCCAAACCGCGGCGTGGCTTGTATTCAGCGGTTTTCTTTGGGTCTTCCACAATCGAGGCCCAGGCATCCACCGGGTCGTTGAACTGAACGCGGGCGGCGCGCCAGAGCTGCATCAGATGCTTTCGCATCAGTGGATACTTCAGGCGGTTAGCACTGTACATGTACCAGGAATAGCTGGCGCCACGAGGGCAACCACGAGGCTCGTGGTTAGGCAGATCCGGGCGGGTACGGGGGTAATCGGTTTGCTGGGTTTCCCAGGTGACCAGACCGTTTTTAACGTAGATTTTCCAGCTGCAAGAGCCGGTGCAATTTACGCCGTGGGTAGAGCGCACAATTTTGTCGTGCTGCCAGCGCTGGCGATAGCTGTCTTCCCAGTCACGGTTTTCGGTATGGGTTTCGCCGTGGTCGCCAGAAAAGGATTCACGCTTTTTGCTGAAGTAGCTCAGCTTGTCGATCAAATGACTCATGGTCTCTCTCTCCGTTTGCCGGATCGCATTAACGATTTGAGACCATTGTGTGACAACCCAATAGCGAAAGCAGCGTGGTTACTACCTCTTAACCAGCCCCTACCACCAGGGGGGTAGGCGGCACCTAGACCACTCGGGGCGCTGCGAGCGAGAGCTTGCGGCGCTCACGCCGCCGGGTGTTTTGGGCGAACAATAAAATACAGGCTACCAGCATCACGAACAGCAGCATGAACACCGCAGAACGCACATTCAGCCAGGCGTTGATGGCGGCGAATACAATGGGCAACACGAATGCCACAGCGAACGCACCCAGCAGCAAAACGCCCGCCATTACCGCAGCCGCTTCGCGGCTTGCCAGAATAATCATCCGCTGCAGAGCACCAATAGCCGAGCCCAGGGCGGCTCCGAGCACAGTCATCACACCGCCTTCCCACACCCGCGGCAGCAAAAGTTCTAGATGATAAGAGCGCCCCACACCTTGTACCGAGAGAGTCATCGGTGGGTAAGACAACACAAATAGCGCCGCCAGCGCCAACAGCAATGCCCATATAACGACCCGGCTGCTACCTAAACGATCGGCCAGCGCACCGCCCGCAATCTGTGCCAGAGCGCCCGGCAATACAAACCACAAAGCCCGATGCGCACCCAGGCCTACTGGCAGGCCCGAACGTGCTGACAGGTAATCCGGCAGCCACAGGGCCAATGCGAAAAAACTGCCGGCAATAATGGAAAAATAACCACACAAATTCCAAACCCCTGGCGCACAGCATTTGCGCCAGGTCGCGGCATTGCTCGCAAAGGGTGCGGTTTGGTCGTCGGGCTCGGTGAGCATCAGAAACAGTGCCAATATCAGCAGCAGCACAATGACATAAGCCAGAGGAACACCTTGCCAGGAGTAGGCCTGGTGCAGAAGTGGCACCAGGTAATAATTGAAACCGGCGCCGGTAATACCCGCACCAAACACACCCAACACCAGCCCGAGCCGTTGCGGCCGGCAATGAATGGTTACAAATTGCAGACCCGCACTGTAAAAACCACCGGCCAGGCCTAAACCACCAGCGGCGAGAATATAACCAGCAAAACTATCGGCAAAGAACACCAGCGCCATACTTAACGCCAGGCCTGTAAGGCACCACAACATGACTTTCCTGGCACCCCACATACCCGCAAACAGTCCTGCCGGGACCGCTAGCAATGCACTCACCGCCATCGGCATTGCCAGTAACAGGCCAAACTGAAGCTCGCTCAGCTGAAAATCGTTGCGAAGAGTCACGCCGACCACCGCAAAGAGGGTCCAGCAGGCGGCCGCAATAATGAAACCGGCCAGCGCTAGTGGTAACACTAACAACAGCGATGCGTAGCGCTCTTCGCCTAGTTCGTCGCCCCGTTCGTCATCCGGTTCCGTGCTGTCGGCCGATAGCTGCAAAACTCGGATTTCGGACGGCCCTGGCCCCACACTCATAGCTTTATCCTGTTGGCAGACGTGCCTTTGAGTGTCTTACTTTGCCTGTCTGGCGGTCAAAGACTATGATGGCTTAACAACCTCGTGGGTAGCTGTCTATCCGTAAGGAGGTAGTTGGCATTCAATCAATACCCACTCGCCACTTAAAAAATCCTATGACCTCCAGAAGCTCACTCGTTACCCGGATTGCCATCGCTGTCAGTGCGATTGTACTCACCGCCATTGTCAGTATGGGGGTCACCCTTGGGATATCACAAAGCATTGCCGGTAACGCCACCGCCATAAACCTGGCGGGCACTCTGCGTATGGGCGCGTATCAGTTGTTGGCGCAGGTAGCGCGACTGGAAGACCAGAATACCGCCAATGGGCGCCAGGCCCTTGACCAGATGGTAAGCCTCTACAATCAGCGCCTGGTCCACGCTGATATTGTCCAGTCATTACCACTCACAACAGATCACCCGCTGGCGCAACGCTACCGCGACGTAGTCAACCAGTGGAACTCCAGCGTCGGCCCCATGCTGGCACAACACCGGCCCGGAGACCCGCTAACCGGCTCGATGATTAACACCACTCAAAGCTACGTGGACAATGTCGATGTGCTGGTGTCTATGCTTGAACATCGCACCGAAGCCCGCATCCGCCTGCTGGACCTGATACAGGTGATCAGTCTGGTGTTCGCTATCCTGATCGTATTGGCGTTGTTTCTGGACTTGAAAAAGCGAGTTCTACGGCCGCTACGAAAACTGGTGAGCATTGCCGAATCCGTGAGCAAGCAAGATTTTTCCCGCAAGGCCGAGCTGCGTGGCTCTGATGAGCTGGCGCAGCTCGGGTCGGCGCTTGACCAGATGACCAGCGAGCTGGCGCTCACTTACTACGAACTGGAAAGTAAGGTCCAAGCCAAAACCGAAGAGCTGGAGAAAAGCCACGCTGCGCTCGAATTACTGCATTCGTCCAGCCGCACTCTGTTTGCGAATCACAGCTTGTGCGATGGTGCAGTGCCCATGTTGAAGCAGCTGGAGCAGATGCTCGGCATAGGCCCTATCAACTTGTATCTGCACGATAAAGCCTCCGCAGAGCCGGTTCAAGCCGTCACTACTGCTACAATGGTGCGCCCATTTTACTGCCGCGATCACAGCTGCAGCGCCTGCCTGGTGACCGAAGAGGAACACGACGAGCTGCCAATGCCCGGCAATGACGGCCGCCGTTTGCTCCTGCCCATTCGCACCCCTGGCCAACTGCTGGGCACACTGGAGGTCTGGTACCCGGCCTCACAAGAGTTGTCTAAAACCGCACGAAGGCTGTTGGAAACTCTCAGCGATCAGCTGGCCACAGCCATATTTCTGGAGCGGCAAATTACCGAAGAACAACAGCGGACGCTGACCGAAGAACGCACCGTTATTGCCCGCGAGCTCCACGATTCCCTGGCCCAGTCTTTGTCATACCTTAAAATTCAGGTTACTCGATTGCGCAGAATGAACATGGACGGCCCACAAAAAACCGGTTATGACGCGGTATTGGACGAACTGAGCACAGGTTTAAGCAGTGCCTATCGTCAGTTGCGGGAACTGTTAGCGACCTTTCGCTTGAAGCTGGACACACCGGACCTTGGCGCCGCACTGCGCCAGACCGTGCACGAGTTTTCTGAACGCATGGCCAAACCCGTCAATCTGGTGTACAAACTGCCCGTACAGACGCTGTCGCCCAATGAAGAAATTCACACGCTTCAAGTTGTGCGCGAAGCGTTGGCCAACGCGGTCAAGCACAGCAAGGCCGAAGCGGTGTGGGTCGACGTCAGTTTCGAGTCTCCGCAGGTTAAGGCTAAAATTCGTGACAACGGTCGCGGGTTACCCGATTCAGACCAGCCAGAGAACCATTACGGCATGATCATTATGCAAGACCGTGCCCGCTCACTGGGCGGCCAGCTAACGGTTGCCAATCATCCGCAAGGAGGAGTAGAAGTGAGTTTGCATTTTATTCCCCACGCCCGGAACCTGATCCCGGTTAAACCGGCCAATATCCCGCAAACCGCGGATTTCAATTGACGGTTTACCCACATAAAGAGAAAGCCATGTCTGATACACCTGCAAGCATACTGTTGATAGATGATCACCCTTTATTGCGCAAGGGCATCAAGCAACTGATCGAAATGGAACCGGATCTTGAGGTAGCAGGCGAGGCCAGCAATGCGACGGACGGCGTGCGCATTGCTCTGGAACTGGAACCAGACCTGATCCTGATGGATCTGAATATGCCGGACGTGAGCGGTATTGAAGCCTTGCGGCAGCTACGAGCCCACAACATCAGCTCGCGCATTATTATGTTCACCGTGTCAGACCAGCAAGACGATGTGGTTGAAGCATTACGCGCTGGTGCCGACGGCTATCTTCTAAAAGATATGGAACCGGAGGATATGATTAAACAGCTGCACCAGGCCGCCGTAGGAAAGCTGGTCATCAGCGAACGCCTTACCTCCCTGCTGGCAGACGCACTGCGCAATAACAAATCGCAACAGCCGGCGCGGCCAGACTTCGACAGCCTGACGCCAAGGGAAAAAGACATTCTGAAGCTCATCGCCGAAGGTCTGTCTAACAAGATGATCGGCCGCAAGCTGGACATCAGCGACGGCACGGTCAAAGTACACGTGAAGCACTTGCTAAAAAAACTCAATTTGCGGTCGCGGGTGGAAGTCGCGGTGTGGGCTGTTGAAGAGGGTCTGCACAAGAGCTGAGCTATATCAACGCGGCACGGGCCAGCCTTGGTTAATGTAGGGGTTTCCATACGTGCCCTTAGCGGCGTGTTTGACCAACAACGGAGACACTCATGGCCCTGCACATGCCAACCTTTTTGCCGCGCCCCTCACTATCTGCATTCCATACGCTGCCAGGCATATCCCGTGTGCAGGCCGCAAGCCAAAAACTGGTCGCTAACCCGTTAATGACCGATTCACTGGCGCTGCTGAACGAGTATCTACCCTCGCCTTCTCCGTTATTGGCCGCTATTGATCATCGTATTCCGCTGGTGTTGAAGCAGCTGATCATCGAAGCGCCGTTGAACGGGTTGTTTGCCGAAGCCATTGCCGACGGCGAGTTTGATGATTTTGAAGGGCACAGAATTCGCCTGGAGCTGAATGGCGGTCAGCCCGGTGTCACTTTTGGGTTCTGGGCGGGCAGGCTGCGCATTGTAAACGGCCCAGGTGAGGCGACCATTCGGGGTTCTCTGAGCGCTTTCAAAACCCTGGCCGAACGGAATCAGGACCCAGACCAGCTGTTTTTCCAACGCCGCCTGGTGATTGAGGGCGACACCGAACTGGGCCTGGCACTGAAAAATCTGCTGGACAGCCTGGAGTGGAGCATCGGCGTCAGCGGCTAAGCCCGCTGATCCATACCCGGTTGACCATACCAGTAGCCGTTGCACGGTGGCGCTTCCACCAAGGTTAATGGATCGCTATGGGGTATTTCACCCCGACGTACCTGATCAAAACGCTGCACCACCTCGGCCATACCTTGGTGCTCCGGGCTCAAGCGCACGGTATCAACACCCATGGCGACCATATCTGGAAGCTCCCGCAACAAATTATAACGGGCGCCAGACAAGGTCGATGTGCCGTTCAGGCGAAACAGCTCCTGGGCTTCACGGGACCGCAATTCCAAACCATCTGGATGCTGTAAGCAGCGAAATTCACAGTTGTCTTTTGGCAGGTTGTAATGGCGTGCGGTAAAGCAGCGCGACGACCAGGCCAAGGGTAAAAAACCCCAGGAAAACACTTCCACTGGCAAATCCAGGCCTTCGGCTTTTAACTCTGCAATCAGCTCGACCAGAGTTTCACGGCCCAACTCCACGGGTAGGTTCCACCCCTTCAAACCACGCTTTGCCAGCACCTTCAACGTCGCAACGTTGTAAATGTTCAGGCCCGGCCCCGTTACAAAGGGCAAATTATTGCTACTGGCCAGCTGTAGCGCGCTTTGGTCATTGGCTTCAATCAGGTAATCCTGTTGACTGCAAATGCGGCGCAGCAGGCGCAGATCAGCTTCGGATTCAATCAGAGTTTGGGTAGAGAGCACCACCTGTTTGCCAGCATCCTTCAGTACGCTCGCAATTTCTAGCCAGTCGACGAGTTTCAGTTCGCGGCGGCGGGCACATACGGTTTCACCCAGGTACACCGTATCTACCGGCCATTCCGCAGCGTTGGCGTAGAAATCAAACACGGTTTGCCGTGACCAAAACCAAAGTACAGGGCCTAATGAGAGTTTGAGCATAGGATCTTTCACCTTATTTCCATTTGCGGTGATAGGCGCCGATGGTGGTTAGGCCGCCTTCTGACAAACCTGCCAGGGTGGCATTCCAGGCCGGGTCTACCACAAATTCAGCGGCGCTATTTTCAAGCCGGTCCAGAGCCTGGCGCCAGGTGCTGGCCACGTCGGCGATATAAGCAGGACTGCGCTGGCGGCCTTCAATTTTCACCGCGCTGATGCCCAGCTCCTGCAACTGCGGAAGCAGGTCTATGGTGTTCAGGCTGACCGGTTCTTCAATGGCATGGTAAACGCTGCCTTCTACTTCAAAGCGACCTTTGCACAGGGTTGGGTAACCGGCGGATTCGCCCTTGCCGTAGCGGTCAATCAAAATGCCATTAAGCCGCGATTCCAATCCCTGGGGAGTTTCCTGCCAGCGCACGGCTTTGGCCGGAGAGCAGGCACCGCGGGTATTAGGCGATTCATCGGTGATATAAGAAGATAAGTAACAGCGGCCTTCGGCCATGATGCACAGGCTGCCAAAGGCGAATACTTCAAGCTCTACCGGGCTGTGCTTCGCCAGGCCGCGAATCTGGTCCAGCGATAGCACCCGCGGCAACACCGCACGGCGAATGCCGAAATTATCTTTATAAAAGCGTAACGCTTCGTAGCTGGTGGCTGACCCCTGTACCGACAAATGCCTGTCTATTTGGGGGTAGCGACTGGCGGCATAGTCCAGTAACCCCATGTCTGCCAGTATCATCGCGTCTATGCCCAGCGTTGCGGCCCGGTCTACCGCGGCGGTCCAGGTTTTCCAGCCCTGAGGCTGAGGAAAGGTGTTAATTGCGCAGAACACCCGCGCGCCTTTTTTGTGGGCGTACTCAATGCCTTCTGAGGCGCGCTTGTCATTAAAATTCAAACCTTTAAACTGGCGCGCATTGGTGCTGTCTTTAAAGCCAAGGTAAACCGCGTTGGCGCCGTTATCCACAGCTGCTTTCAGCGCCGGCAAGCTGCCGGCCGGACATACAAGTTCCATAACCGTCTTCCATACATAGAGTTACGAAACCATACGCCGTGCAATCTGCAGTGCATTGACCTTCGTCAGGTGCTTAGCTGATACCCCTAAACAGGTATTCTGCGTCGTATTGCTAAACTAGACATTACTTTGCTTCTTTCTTAGGCTCTTCCTAACGTCCACATTTTAAGTAGTCAGATTCCCATGAGCACATTTCCCCCGACTGGACTTCGTCTTATCCGGTACACCGAAAAGACAGACACATCTGACTCACCATCAAAAGCCGTCGCTTTTCGCAGGATACTATTATGAACTGGCTTAGATCATTATCCATGCGTAGCAAACTGATTGTTCTTGTTTTACCGGTGCTTCTGGCCATGCTGCTGTTCGCCAGCCAAAGTGTCATCAGCGACTACAGTGATCTGAAAGAGATGGGTGAACTGCAGGGCATGACTAACCTCGTGGCCCTTGCCGACCCAGTAATAGACGCTCTTCAGGTTGAGCGTGGCCGCTCTGCTATTGTGCTGACCAACAACGCCGACACCGATCAGAGAGAAATCGCATTAGAGTCACTGCAAGCCCAGAAACAGATTACAGATCAGCAGCTTGCGCAATACCGTCGCCAGCTTCCTGATATAATGCAGACCCAAAAATTTGATTCTGGTGTTCTGTTCAGTATCGAAGAGTCCCAAAACAGCCTGTTTGGTCTCACCGCTCTGCGTCAGTCCATTCTGGATGGCAAAATAAAGCCAGCAGAATCAGCGGCGCGCTATACGGTAATGGTCCGCCAGCTGATTGACCGCATTCCATTGATTATCCGCCGCACCGACAATGCCGAGCTTACCCGCCAGGTAAACGCTTACCTGAATATGGCAGAAGCCGCCGAGAATGCCGGAACAGAAAGAGCTCAGGGCGCCGTTTTGATCAGCACCAGCGAGTTCAGCCTGAGCCGTCTGAATCAACTGGCGGAACTGGCGGGTGCTCAAGACGGACATATGAGCGCAGCCGTTGCCATGCTGCCAACCGATTCACCCCGGCGCCAACGCCTGATAGATTTTGAAGCATCGAGCCAAAGCCTTGCCATGACTGACATGCGTAACACCCTGTTCAGTTCGACCGCCGGCATGCTCGACCTTATTTCCACTGAGTGGTTCGACACAACCACCCGCCGTATTCAGGCCATGAATCAGGTTCGCACCCTGATACTGGATGAAGCCCACAACATAGCCCAGCGCCACCTTGACAGCGCCCGCTCAGAACTTATTACTGCCGTCGTGCTGGCGGGTTTGGCAACGCTGATTGCTTTGGTGCTGATGGTGCTGATTATCAAGGCGATTAACCGGCAAATAACCAATTTACTCGACGGCATCCGTTTTGCCATGGACAACAAAGATCTGCGCCAGCCCATTGTGATTACCAGCAGCGATGAACTTGGCGCCTTTGGCAAAGCCACAAACGAGTTATTCAGTGTGTTCGGGCGAGCACTGAAACTGATCGACCAGTCCAGCATACAGCTGGCCACGGCGACCGAAGAAACCAGCTCCACCGCGAGCCAAAATGCGAAGCAAATCCGCAGCCAGCAGCAACAGATCGAGCAGGTTGCGGCGGCAACCGAAGAAATGTCTGCCACGTCAGAAGAAATTTCACGCAACGTGCAACAGGTGGCAGATGCGGCGAACAGCGCTATGGCGAAAAGCAAAACCGGCGAGCAAGTGCTGCACAGCAGTGTTAGCCGTATCCGCTCACTGGCAGATTCGGTGCAGCAGGTTAATAAGGTGATTGAAGAGCTGGAAGAGCGCAGCAGCCATATCAGTGATGTAGTCGACGTGATCCGCAAGGTCGCAGAGCAGACCAACCTGCTGGCCCTGAACGCGGCTATTGAAGCCGCCCGCGCCGGTGAACACGGCCGCGGCTTTGCGGTAGTGGCCGACGAAGTGCGGACTCTGGCACGCCAGACCCATGAATCGACCACCCGCATTGAAGATATCATCAAGGGCGTGACGGATATGACCGCAAGCGCCAGCCGATCCATCATAAGTAGCCACAAGTTGGCGACGGAAACCAGCCTCCAAGCCGAAGAATTGGAACAGACCTTTGCCGATATTTTGGCCGACGTTAACAACATTTCCGACATGGCGACGCAGATTGCCGCCTCGTCGGAGGAGCAGGTATCGGTCACCCGGGAAGTCGCAGGCAATATGGAATCGGTTAGCGAATCAGCACTGCTGACCCTGACCGGCTCCCAGGAAATCACCCAAGTGACTGAAGAGCAGGCTCGTTTGGCGCGCCAATTGCAAGACCTGGCCAACGAGTTCAAGGTTGCCACGGTTTAGATTTAACGGTAAAAAAAGGCTATGTCCCAATTAGTTGTTGCGATACTCGACCGGTTGCTTCCAGCAAACAGCATTCGGGAGTTAGCTCAGGGTATCGCTCCAGCAACCGTCGCCAACCCAAGTAGTTCTTCAGGTATTTGGTC
>Ga0314774_1000534_pt1 | contig 29758 bp, 25 predicted proteins | sample MetaGCBIA2018_FD_204515 | JGI IMG/M metagenome (GOLD analysis project Ga0314774, IMG submission 204515) | Cryopeg brine microbial communities from Beaufort Sea near Barrow, Alaska, United States - CBIA 2018 | ecosystem: Environmental > Aquatic > Marine > Coastal | place: USA: Alaska | collected...
AGCCAAAATTTATTAAACTAGCTCAAAACTAAAATTAGAGCATTTTTGATTGCCAAACTGGATTTTAAGTTTTCATTCAACCATTTTCTTACGAGGCCGAGACGCGTTTGCTGCGTTTCGTGGCTCACTAGAAAATTGGTCTGGGATGAGTGGCCTACGTTGTAGTACCTGAGAATCTATCCTATGGCGACATAAGCCGAACAGAGTTTGCTGCGTTTCGTGGCTCACTAGAAAATTGGTCTGGGATGAGCGGCCTCGCGTTGTAGTACCTGAGAATCTATCCTTATGGCGACATAAGCCGAACAGAGTTTGTTGCGTTTCGTGGCTCACTAGAAAATTGGTCTGGGATGAGCGGCCTACGTTGTAGTACCTGAGAATCTATCCTTATGGCGACATAAGCTGAAAAGAGTTTGCTAACATGGCTCGTTAGAAAATCGGTGGGGGGAAGAGCAGCTGCGTAACAGTGCCTGTGAACCAACCTATAGTGCCATAAGCCGAAGTACTATGGATTCGTATCACATACGCCATAACCCAAAGGAATAGGCGTATATGAGCTGATTAGAAGTTAGATGATTTGGAGATTGCTATCTCTGCATTAGTTATAGAAGCAAGAAAAGAGGCAGAACACTTGGAAGTTGGTGTTCTGCCTCTTTTTGGAGCTTATTTAATTCTTAGATTGCGTTTTATAGTTGTTGAGTGATATATACATGCAAAGTTACTCTTGAATTACATCGTTGTATTTAGTTAACGTTGCTTCTAGGTTCAAAACTTCGTCGCCTCTTGCTAGGCTTATGTTTATAACATCTCCAATATTTTTTGTTGAAAGAACTTCAAAAAGTTCGTCAGAATTCATAAGTTTTTGTCCATCTATTGAATAGATGATATCACCTGCTTTAATGCCTGCGGCTTCTGCTGCGCTGTTCTCAAAGACTTCTACAATATAAATACCAAAAGGCATGCCAGTTTCATTGTAGATATCTTCGGTTATATTACTGATTTTTACACCTAAAAATGGTTTGTCGCCAGTGATTTCACTTGCAATATCTGAACCATTAGAACTTTCGATGATTTTGCTTATGACAGGTAAAGCTATATGAGCTGGGATTGAGAATCCCATTCCTTCAACGCTTTCATCAACGTATTTAGCAGTATTGATACCAATGACTTCACCGTTGCCATTAACTAGTGCTCCACCGCTGTTACCAGGGTTGATTGCTGCATCAGTTTGGATTAACAATAGATGTGACCCATCAATATTTAAATCGCGGTTAATAGCACTGATAACACCTGCTGTTATGGTTGTGCTAAACTGTTTGCCTAAAGGATTTCCTATTGCAACAGCGAGTTCACCAACTTCAAGTTTAGATGAATCACCAAAGGTTGCTACGGTAATGTCAGTTACACTTGAATTGTCTAAATCACCGATTGGGATGGATAATACAGCTAAATCCATACGGGAATCATATCCGATAATGTCAGCTTCTAAACTAGTGCCATCGTGGAATGTTATTTCAACTGATTTAGCATCCTCAATAACATGATGATTTGTGATGATTAATAGATCACTGTTTCTAAGTTCATAGATAATGCCAGATCCTGTTCCAACGGCTTCGTTCAGTGATCCTGAAAAGAATCCCTTGCCTAAAGAATCAAAGGTACTTGTTACTGTTACTACTGATGGTCCAGCAGTCTTCGCTATTGATGCGACTATATTTGTTGACGTTTCTTTATTGGCAGTTGATGAAATAACAGGTTCTATTTGATTGACATCAAAAGTAAGCTTCTGTGTTCTGTTGACGAGATCAGGAGTTAATTGATTTCCAAGGTAAAGGGCTGATCCATATCCAGCCCCAAAAAGGACTCCACCAAAGAATACAAATACAACAAACAGAGCAACGAAACGAAGGAACTTATGTTTACTCTTTGGTCTGTCGTTGTTTTGTGGTTTCGAGCTGTACTGTGGGACATAGTCGTCGGAATTGAAATTTGCATTATAATCACCTCTATCATGACTTGAAGTTATTCTTTCAGTTACAGTATCATCGTTATTCTGTGGTAATTGTTGTTTAGGCTGAACTTTGTTGGAATCAATTGGAGTATAAATTCGATAATTATTCTTTTCTTGCGATGAACTATTTATTGTATTAGTTGTTTCCTTTTCTGAAGTGTTGTTATTGACTAAAGCCGATTGCTCAATATTGTTCGGCTGTTCGGTCGAAGCAACTGGAATCTCTTCGTTTGAATCATCAGCATCGGTATCATAAATAGGATCAATATTTTTAAAGTCGTCTTTCATTTTCATTCTCCTTCCAAATCATTAATCATTTATTACTGCATAATCATATGTCAGTACATTATCATTTATTACTACATGATCATTTATCAATACATAATCATTTATTACTATATTATCTATTATTGCTACATATTCAATTATATTATATCTTTACTATATAGAAGTTTAATGACATTCATTCGTTACAAATGTTAACAAATTGTGAACAAAGCGGATGACGGTACATGTTTTGCTTCTCTTCGACTTGTACTTTTACCTAAAAGATAGTATATTAGGTCTAGTAATAAGTATAAATAATAATAGTAGGAAAGTAATGGAAAGTTAAATGAAATCGGATAATATAAGTTCAGTAGAAAATAAATTATATAATATCCCCTTATTTGGGAAAAAGGTAGGACTTAAAAATATTGAAAGACTTATTTTGGAAATGGATTTCATATTACCATTAACAGATTATCTAAATAAGACTAAGATCATTCATGTAACAGGTACAAACGGTAAAGGTTCAGTTTGCTCGATGTTAAGAACGATTTATGATAAAGAGGGGTATACGGTTGGTATGTTTACTTCTCCACACATTGAGCATATTACTGAAAGAATACAGTTTAACAATAATAATGTTAATGAAAAATTGTTCATTGAAGGTTATGAATGTATTCGTACAATAGTAGATAGAATCAAAGAGGAAGGGATTATCCCGACTTTCTTTGAATGGGTATTTGGTATTGCACTGTATTGTTTTGCGGTTAAACAACCTGAGATATTGATTATCGAAGTAGGTATCGGTGGACGATTAGACACGACCAATGTTTTGCCACAGAAAGCTTTAAGCATTATTACGCCAATCGGCCTTGATCATCAAAACATACTTGGGGAAACAATTGAAGAGATAACAAATGAAAAAGCCGGCATCATTAAACATAATGGAAAAGTAGTGCTTTATAATGAAAATAGTGTAGTGGAAAATATTATTGACAGAATAACAGCGGATATTGGAGCTGAATGCTATAAAGTTCTTCCGAATCGTACAAAAATCTATGAAACTAGCCAGTTAGGGATTGATTTTTCCATCGGGAACAAGTATTATTGTTATGAGAAGTTGCGATTGCCTGTTTGTGGAACATATCAGATTGAGAATGCTAGTATAACCCTTACAGCTATTGAAGCGCTGAAGGATATATTGCCGGTCAGTGATGATAGTATACAAAAAGGTATTCATGCATTTCATTGGGTGGGCCGTTTTGAATCCGTAGCAGAGAATCTGATTGTTGATGGTGCTCATAACGAGCTGGGAGCTATTACACTTGTTAATACAATTAAGAAGATGTATGGCGATTCAAAAGTTGATTTGCTTTTTGCCATTAAAGAAGGTAAGAATTCCAATGAAATAATTCAAGTGTTTGAAAATTCTGGGTGTTTTGACCGTATATACGTTGTGGATTTATCTATTCTGAAATCAGAACCCAAAGAAGTGTTAATCAGTAAATTTAAAATGGGAAAAGACAAAGTAATCCCGGTTGATCAATTAAGACCATTTCTTAAAATGTATTGTACATCAATGAAAGAAAGGCTGTTGATAGGCGCTGGGTCCCTTTATTTAGTAAGTGAAATAATTAAAATAGTTCAAGAGGAGGATTTAAAATGATACAATTTGATGAAGAAATAAAGAAGTTTAAGCCTTGTTTGGAAATCGAAGATGCTGAAGAAGCAATTTATTCATATGAAACTAAAGATATAGTTGATATTCTAGGCGAAATGTTGAAGAATAAGAAAGACAATAAATAGAAAAGGAAGAATATAATGGCTAATTTATGTCCTAAATGCTCGAAGACATTAGATACTAACAATTATTGTAATACGTGTAATATTACCTTAGAAGCATTCAATAGTATTATGGCGGCTTCTAATCTTTTATATAATGAAGGTTTGCAAAAAGCTAAAGCTAGAGATTTAAGTGGTGCTATCGAAACCTTAACAAGAAGTATTAAGTTTAATAAGAAGAATACTGATGCAAGAAATTTACTTGGTCTTATTTATTTTGAAATTGGTGAAACAGTTTTAGCTTTAAGACAGTGGGTAATCAGTAGCAATCTACAACCGGAGAGAAATATTGCAAGTGGCTATTTGAAGAAAATTCAAGATAATCAAAACAATTTTGATAAATTGAATACATCAATTAAGAAGTATAATCAAGCGCTGGCTTATATTCAACAAGGTTCTACCGATTTAGCAATGATTCAGTTGAAGAAGATTCTAACAATCAGCCCTAATTTCGTTAAGGCTATTTGTCTCCTAGCGTTAGTATATTACAAAGAAGGAGATATTCCTAGAGCGAAAAAGGAGTTAGTTAAAGCATTAAGTGTTGATAAAAGTAACTATATAGCTCGCAAGTATTATGAAGAATTGTCCGATGGTGTCAATGAGGGTGCCTTAGTGACACCTGAAATGGAAGTTAAAAAAGAAAGAGTGAGAGCTAGGCGTCAAATAATCATTAACCAGTCGGTACAACAATTTTTGGGTGTTGTGTTTGGTCTTGCAATTGGAGTTGCGCTTATCCTTTTCTTGATTTTGCCAGGTCGTTTGAATGCTAAAGATGAAGAAATTGAAGCTAATCAAGAACAATTGGAAACTGCAAACGAGCAAATGGTTTTATTAGATGATACAATAACAAAGAACAAGGACAAGATTAAAGAACTAGAACTTGATCTTAAAAATGCATTAAGTGAAAACGATCAGTTGGCATCAAAAGATGAAAAAGTTCAAAAGCTAATGTTAGCTATGGCGACTTATCTTGACGGAAACTTATATGAGTCTGCAGCCTATCTAGATACAGTTGATATTAATGATAGTACGGATGGAGTTCTCAATAGTTTGTATGAACAGTTGGTAAGTATCGTATATTCCGAAGTTAATGTAAAGGGATATAACGAAGGTAAATACGCTTATGACCGTTATGATTATGAGACAGCTATAGAAAGGCTTGAATTAGTTGTTAAATATTTAGTAAATGAAAACTTTTCTGATGATGCTCACTACTATCTTGCAAGAAGTTATCAAGTAAGTGGTAGAGAAGCAGAAGCGATTAAAGAATTTAAAATCGTTCTGTCAGATTATCCTGATTCAGATAAAAGAAACTGGGCCAGAGACTTTATTGTTAGATTGGGTGGTACAGTAGATTAGATTTTGATATAGACATAATAAATTAAAATGGACAGCATTAAATATATATTAAAGTCACTTTAGATTTGAGGTGTTCCAGTGATTCGTGGCATAAGCGTATCTGAAGGAATTATAGTTGCAAAAGCAGTAATGAAAAGGGAAAGTGAAATCGAAATAGTACTTAAACCAGTTGTAGATGTAGATGCAGAAGTTGAACGATTAACAAATGCTGTATATAGATATACAACTCAACTGGAGAAGACATACAAAAAGACACTGAATATATTAGGAGAAGATGAAGCTTCCATTCATAAAAGTCATCTTTCAATTCTAAAAGATTCTGTGGTTATTGGTGGAGTCAAAAAACAAATACGTGATAGAAGCTATAATGCGGAATTTGTATTAGATGAAGTTAAGAAGAAATATGAAGCAATCTATAATCGAATGGATGATGATTTTCTTCGTAAAAAAGCAGAATACATTAAGAACATAACAGAAGGTATCATTAAACAATTAGTTGATACAAGTGAAAGCACCTTTGAAGAAATAAGTGAACCCTGTGTGTTGGTCGCTAACGAATTAGATGCGTCAGATACGATGGACTTAGATAAGAAATATATTCTTGCAATACTTCTTGAAGATTCCAACAAAACTTCTCACGGTGTCATGTTAGCGAAGAATTGGAAAATCCCATGTATTGTTGGTATTAAAAAGTTGACGGCATTAGTGAATAACGATGACCAATTGATTATTGACGGTAAAAAGGGTGAAGTAATTGTTAATCCGGAACAGGATGTTCTGGAGTTCTTCAGGGAAAAATTATCCAGAGAAAAAGAATTAGATAAGGTTTATTATACTTACATTAATAAAGAATCCATTACGGTAGATGGTTACGGATTAGATATCAATTCAATTGTATCAAAGCCGGATGAGGTGAAATATGCAATCAGAAATGGCGCTGACAACATCGGGCTCTTTAGAACTGAATTAGTATTCATTGGTCGTGATAGTATGCCTACTGAAGAAGAGCAATATAAGGTCTATTCACAAGCAGTAGAGTATGCAATGGACAAAGAAATATGTTTTCGAACATTTGATTGCAACGGTAAAAGTGACTTGCCCTATATTCATTTGCCTGAGCAGAATAATCCTGCATTAGGATTTTTCTCGACACGGATTGCATTGTCTAATAGAGAGTTATTATTAACTCAAATAAAAGCGATACTTAGAACATCAGTTAATAAGAAAGTAAGCTTTGTTATACCAATGGTTTCGTCTGTCGATGAGCTGCTAGACATTCGCCTGCTTATGGAAGATGCAATGTTATCATTGGAAGAGGAAGGCAAAGATTTCAATCGAAGCATTAAATATGGCGTTATACTGGAAACACCTTCAGTTGCTATTATTACAAGCTTCTTTGCTCAAGATATTGATTTCCTATATGTTGATGTTGATGACATGTTGCAATATGTTACGGGTACTGATCCGACAAATGAAATGGTTTTTGAACTATATGATGAATTTCATCCAGGATATTTGAGGATTTTAAAATCGATGATTCGAAGCGCCCATAGAGAAGGCACCAGTATTTGTTTTTCGGGTAAGGTATGTTTAAATGAGTTTTTAATCCCCGTGTTTATTGCAATGGGAGTGGATCGAATAAATATTCCATATAAAGAAACACCGAAAGTTCGCTGGGAGATTAACACAACCAATAAGAAAATCTGGGAAAAAATTCTTGATGATATTCTAAAAATGTCATCAGGTAAACAAATCAAACACTACCTTGAAAAAAAATATGGTGAACAATATTTGTGGAAGTCAGAAAACAAACTTATTGACAAATAAATAAGATTGTTATATTATATACTATAGTAGATTGTTAGGTTTTGCCTAGATTCTAGAATTCAATAGTAAAAAGCATTGATTGGAAGAGTAAGTTATAAGAAATCTTCAGAGAGGATAACATGAGCTGCGAGTTATCTAGATACCTTATATCCCAAGTGCATCCATGAGCTGTAAATGCGAAGGTTTAATTACTGTTAGTGTTTACCGGAAGACTACACGTTATCGTAGGTAAAGTGAAAGAATTATTTAATAAATATAAGTGATGATTCCAAGTTGAGGATTGCTTATCGATATTATCTAATCTTTAATTAGAGTGGAACCGCGGAATATAGCCTCTTATCATTTGATAAGAGGCTTTTTATTTTGTTGAAAAACCAATGAATAAGGAGGTACATATGAATATTTTGACATATATCAAAGAAGAAATCGAAGTAATTAGGGAAAGAGATCCGGCAATAAAAAAAACGAGTGAAGTTTTTCTGTATCCTAGTTTTCATGCTATATTACGTTATCGTTTAGCTCATTGGTTTTTTGAGAGAGAGCATTATTTCGTTGCTAGATGGATATCGCAAAGAGCTGCAAGAAGAACAGGCATTGAAATTCATCCGGGTGCAATCATTGGAAAAGGGCTGTTTATTGATCATGGCAACGGAGTTGTTATTGGTGAAACATCCATTATCGGTGATAATGTTACGATCTATCAGGGCGTTACGCTTGGAGGAACGGGTAAAGAACATGGCAAACGTCATCCTACAATAGGTAACAATGTTATGATTAGCGCAGGTGCTAAGGTGCTAGGCTCTTTTACCGTAGGGGACGATTCTAAAATCGGTGCCGGTTCGGTGGTGTTGAGAGAAGTGCCGCCATATTCTACTGTTATAGGCATACCAGGCCGAGTTGTTAAACGTAGAAATCAATTGCAACATCCGCAAGATATGTTGGATCAAATACATTTGCCAGATCCAATTCGATATGAGATTTGCAAATTGGTTATACGACTGGAAGCACTAGAGGCTAAAGAAGGTTCGTTAACTCAAGAGGAACTAGAGCTTAGGGAAAAGGCAAGATGTGCGCTTTGTCCAGACAATCCGTATATTGATGAAGAGAATGGGGGAGTAGAAAATGAAATTGTATAATACGTTAACTAAACAAAAAGAAGAATTTGTACCCGTTGAACCCGGGAAAGTAAAAATGTATGTTTGTGGACCTACCGTCTACAATCTTATGCATATTGGAAATGCAAGACCATTTGTCGTCTTTGACGTGGTTCGAAGATATCTGGAATATAAAGGATTCGAAGTTAATTATGTTCAAAACTTCACAGATATTGACGACAAGATTATAAAACGTTCAATTGAAGAAGGCATAACGGCAGAAGAAGTTGCGACAAAGTATATAGTTGAAGTAGAGCTTGATGCTAAGAATCTAGGTGTTAATGAAGCTACTCATAATCCAAAAGCGACAGAAGAAGTTGATGGAATCATAGAAATGATAACAGATTTAATGAATAAAGGTGCCGCATATGAAGTTAATGGTACTGTTTATTTTGAATCAAAAACATTTGAAGGATACGGTAAGTTATCTAAGAAAAACATTGATGACTTGGAATCAGGTATTCGAATAGCAGTAAGTGAAGATAAACGAAACCCTTCAGACTTTGTTCTTTGGAAACCTAAAAAAGATGGAGAACCTTTCTGGGAATCGCCTTGGGGTGATGGTCGACCAGGTTGGCATATTGAATGTTCAGTTATGGCTAAGAAATATTTGGGTAATCAAATTGATATTCATGCAGGTGGAACAGATTTAATCTTTCCGCATCATGAAAATGAAATTGCTCAAAGTGAAACAGCTAACGGTGTTGAGTTTGCTAAATATTGGATGCACAATGGATTCATTAATGTGGATAACCAGAAGATGTCGAAATCTAAAGGTAACTTTTTCACTGTTAGAGAGATTGCTGAAGAAATACCATATGATGTTATTCGCTTCTTCCTATTAAACTCTCATTACCGAAGTCCAATTAACTTTAGCCGTCCTTTGATGGAATCAGCGACTACAAGTCTGGACCGTATCAAAACGGGCTATGTCCATATGAGTAATCTGTTAGAATCGAAAGAGTTGCAAGAAACTGAGCTAAGTGACGAAGAAACACAAACAATAAAAACGTTCAAAGATAGTTTTGAAGCGACAATGGATGATGACTTTAATACTTCAGGCGCAATTGCTACGATTTTTGATATGGTTAAGTATGCAAATACCTATTTTTCAGTTGAAAGTAATGGTAAATTTGTAAGGAATTTTAATGAGTTATTTACTTCACTATGTGATATACTTGGAGTAGTATACGCTAGAGAAGAAGTGCTTTTAGATTCGGATATTGAAGCGCTTATTGAAAACCGTAAACAGGCTAGAATCGATAAAGATTTCGCTTTAGCGGATAAAATTCGTAACGACTTATTGGAGATGGGCATTGTACTTGAAGATACACGTGAAGGTGTTAAGTTTAAACGTGTATAAGTAAACAATTGAATGTTCATTGTTCATTAATTATTGATTATTGATTTTTGATTATTTTTCATTGATAATGTTCAGTAATTATTGATTGCTTATTATTGACTAGATACGTAATGAAGTGAAAATTATAAAGAGTCACATGAGGTGTAAGAGTGGAGCATTTTTTTGATGCATATAGAAAACAATTGAATATAGAAGATGTTGACATACGATCTTATTCTCCGTTAACGTTAGCATATGTTGGAGATGCAGTTTTTGATTGTCTTATTAAGTTGTATTTAGTAGGCAAAGGAAATCGGTCGGTAAATAAATTTCATAAATTATCGAAAGAGTATGTGAAAGCATCACAGCAAGCGGCAATACTTGAATCAATAGAACATATATTAACGGATGAAGAAAAGAGAATAGTGAAATGGGGACGCAATGCAAAAAGTGTCTCAATTCCCAAGAATGCAACAAAGAAGGATTATCAAATGGCAACAGCTTTTGAATGTCTGTTAGGTTACTTATTAGTTAACAAAGAATACGATCGGCTTATTGAGTGTGTCGTGGAGGGTATTAAACATGACTAAACAGACACAAACCCTCATACGTGGAACGCTGATATTGACTCTGGCAGGTATCTTTGCCAAAATCATAAGTGTTTTCTACAAAGTGCCACTCGAATATATAACCGGAACCGTTGGATTGGGCTATTATGCGGCTGTCTACCCACTCTATAGTATGCTTACTGCTGCGGCCCTCATTGGAATTCCAAACTCAGTATCAAAGTTGGTTGCAGAGGAACTAGCACTCAAAGAATATAATAAAGCGCATGAGACTTTTCGTATTGCTTTTATTATTACAGGAACGCTAGGTTTTATTATTTCAATATTACTGTTCGCGTTTAGTCATACGATATTAAGCGTTTTTATTAAGGAAGAAGGTTCCTATTATGCGCTCATTGGCTTGAGTATGGCTCCGTTTTTCATTGCTATTGCAGGTGCAATTCGTGGCTATTTACAGGGGATGCAGATCATGTACCCCACAGCGATTTCTCAAGTGATTGAAAATGTATTTAAAGTTGTTATTGGTATTGGACTTGTTGTGATTATTCTAAATAATACGGGTTCAATTCCAAAGGCAGTGGGTGGAGCTTCTTTAGGTGTTTCTGTTGGTTTGATTATTTCAGCTTTGTTTTTGACTTATGTGTATATGTCAAAAAGGGATGAAATTAAAGAAAATATTAAGAATAATGATGCGAAAGTTAAATATTCAAGGAAGGCAATTGCTAAGAAAATAGCATATATTGCAGTTCCTATTACCATTGCTAGTGCATCCTATTCTATTTTATTGTTCATTGATGCATTGACATTGCCTAGGATGTTAGCACAGAAATTAATGTATGAGAATAGTTATGTAGCTGAAGGAACAGTGATCCTGGGAATACTAAGCAAAGGGCAAACGATAATTAATGTACCGCTAGTTATTAGTGTTTCGTTGATTATAAGTATTGTTCCTGCCATATCCGCAGCGAATGTTCTTAAGAACAAAGCAGAACTGGTAAGTAAGATTAAAGAAGCTATTCAAATGGCAATTAAGCTTGCATTACCCTCAGCTGTTGGAATTCTAGTTTTAGCAGATCCTATTTTAACATTTATTTATAGGGAACCTGAAGGCAGTGACTATTTAAGGTATTTGGCAGTGAGTTTGTTCTTCATGATATTTGCGCAGTCATTGATAGGTATACTACAGGGATTATCTATGTATTATGCACCATTGATTATTGTAATCGTTGCATCTGTTTCCAAAGTTGTGGCGAATGTAGCATTCATCAATTCTACAACAAAAGGTTATGGATCGCTTGTCGGTACAATAACTTTTTATATAGTTATAACAGTTTTAAGCTATATTATGATAAAAAGAGAAGTGGCTTTTAAGCAGTCATTCTACCATGCATTTGGGAAACCTTTGATAGCATCAGGTATTATGGGGATAATAACTTATTTATCGTATTCTATTGTGTATAACTTGGTTGGTAGCAATGCACTGTCAGTTTTAGTAGCAGTTACAATAGGAATATCCTCTTACGCAATTGTTATGGTATTCTTAAAAGCATTTACGAAAGACGAGATTATGATATTACCTAAACACAATAAGATTATAGCTTGGCTTGATAAACATAAATTAATTAAAGAGTAATTGTTGGCAAAGGTCAACACGAAAGAAGGTACAAAATGGGATACAAAAATGACAATAAATCAGATAACAAAGGCGATAAGAAACCATACAAAAAAGCAGATAGTAAATCCGATAACAAAGTGGATAAGAAAACATACAAAAAAGCAGAGAGTAAAGCAGAAATAAAAGTGGATAATAACGAGGACAATGAAGTGGATAAGTCAGCTAAAGTAGAAGAGGGTGAATCTTTAGGTTTAGTCATTGAAGGTAGAAATGCAGTGAACGAAGCGCTTAAAGCCGGTCGTAGTTTTGATCGACTGTTAGTCCAAGAACAAATCAGTAAAGAAGGACCTGTAAAAGTAATCATCGCAAAAGCTCGTGAAAAAGGCATTGTTGTAAGATTTGAAACAAAAGAGAATATGGATCGTCGTTCAGTAGGTCATCATCACCAAGGCGTTATCGGTTATGTTGCAGCTTATGATTACGTGAGTTTGGAAGATATACTCGCAGCAGCTGAAGCCAAAAATGAAAAACCGTTTATTCTTATTCTTGATGGTGTTGAAGATCCGCATAACTTAGGTGCAATTATACGAACTGCAAATATCTGTGGTGTTCATGGTGTAGTTATTCCAAAAAGACGTGCATGTGGATTAACTGAAACAGTTGTAAAAACAAGTGCAGGAGCACTTGAATACACACCAGTATGTAAGGTGACGAATATTACTCAAACAATTGAATTCCTTAAAGATAAAGGCTTGTGGATTGCAGGTGCTGATATGAAAGGTACACCAATGTATGATGTGGATCTTAAAGGTGCAATGGCGCTTGTTATAGGTGGAGAAGGTCTTGGTCTGACAAAATTAGTTAGTGAAAAATGTGATTTCATTGCCGAGATTCCAATGAAAGGTGATATTGCATCACTAAACGCATCCGTTGCGTCTGGAGTTCTTATGTATGAAGCGTTACGTCAAAGAGATTTTAGCAAATAGATAATAAGGATGTCATAAGAAATCTTCGAAAGAAGATCTCTTATGACATTTTAAAGTTATTAGGAGAAGGGCAACAAGAAGGATAACAAGAAGTGCAGCAAGAAGGGCAATTGAAGAGGCTACTCAAAAGGATATAGGGTAAATGTCTTATGAAATGTCGTATTTACACATAAAGTGAATAGTGATATACTATTAAACATATTATGAAGAAGTTAATGAAAAACAGTGAAATGACTGGAGGGATGAATTTGGGACAAACAATCAATATTGAAGAATTCCACTTATTAGATGATGAGGATTTATTGAGTCTTATCCATGAGAATAATGATTATGCATTAGATTTCCTAATGAAAAAATATAAATTACTTGTTGAAAAAAAAGCTAGATCTTATTTCCTTACGGGTGCGAGTAAAGATGATATTGTACAAGAAGGTATGATTGGTTTATTCAAAGCTATCAGAGATTATCGCACAGACAGGGAAGCTAGCTTTTTTTCTTTTGCGGACCTTTGTGTAACAAGACAAATTATTACAGCCGTGAAAGCATCAACCCGACAGAAGCATATGCCTCTTAACAGTTATGTATCGCTAAACAAACCATCCTATCAAGATGGTGATGAGAGACCAGATCTGATAGATTCAGTCTCATCAACAAAAATAAATAATCCTGAAGCATTGTTCATTGGACAAGAAAATCTACATATGATCGAACAGGAATTAAGTGAAAAACTAAGTAAAATGGAAAAAGAAGTGCTTCAATTATACATCGATGGGACTGGATATGTAGAGGTAGCGATGAAGTTGAATCGTCCTGCTAAATCAGTAGATAACGCACTTCAAAGAATTAAGAAAAAAGTCGAGAAAATTCTACTTGAAAAACCTATGTAATCATGTATAATGATATAAGTTGAGTTTATTAGCTGATATAGCTCAGTCGGTAGAGCGCATCCATGGTAAGGAAGTACCTCATTGATGCAAAGAAATTATTAAAGAATTCGAGAACATTTTTAAATTATATTTAGAGCTCAAGTAGCTCTTATGCTGGTGTAGCTCAGGCGGTAGTAGCGCTTCCATGGTAAGGAAGAGGTCAGGAGTTCGAGTCTCCTCACTAGCTTTTGAAAGGAACTCTTGTAGTTCCTTTTTTGTTAGACAAAATTGAATTGCTATCTTAATTATTTTATAAATAAATGTAAGTTTAGCAATACACTAATCAGTTTGTAATAGATTCATCATGTGACTAAGTGAAGGTATTCAATGCTAGCTAGATATGTTTGTACATTGGATACAGGTGGAGAAGTGGTAAAACTATATCTGTGTTTAGAATTTAGGGTAGTTTAATATATGATTTATGTTATCAACTGCTTTTGTAGGAAGATTTTCTCGTAATAATCTTTTTAATAGATCCGGTGTGTTTAAACCGGATTGTAACAAATAATCTTCAATTATTTAACTTTTGACTCGCTTCCTGGTATTACTGATATATAACATACCAATCCTCCAAGGATGTAAAAGGTATATTGACATCATTGATATCAACGATGAGATTAATATCATGAGGATTGGTTATAAGGCTATGTTGATACATTAATATTGAGGCACTCACTCCCCATATAATATTGTTTTCTATTCCGTTTCATTACCCTGGTTCCGGTAGTACAGTTTGTGTCTTCGAAGCGCCTATTGATTTGATGAGCTATTTGTCTCTATTAAGAATACATGGTATTGAAGAGTTCAATCATGCATTGATTTCATTGGGTGGTGTGTCTGACAAAGGTCTTCAATCTTTTTTGAATCAGCATAACGATATAGATACAATTATGCTCTGCCTGGACAATGACTAGGCAGAGCATGAAGCCTGTTCAAGGATAAACGAGAGATATGGCAGTAAGTAAAAGATGTTGAGACATAAACCAAAAAATAAAGATTTCAATGAAGATTTAATCAATGTTGCTGTAGAAGATAGAACCTTAGTAGCAAGAGAGACGCTAGAGGATTACAGAAATTCAGAAGCGGTCCTGAATTAGGCTAAGTTTTTAATTGCAGCGACGTAATTGAAAATATTTAAAGGGATATCTTTAACGATTGACAATGGCCAACTGGGGTACCTTAATACACATAGTTGTAATACAAAACCTAAACGATTATAGTCCCTCCTGTGGCGATTAACAATTTCTAGATTTGAACTTGATAACGTGTAATATGAAGTAATTTCTTCTTCACTTAAATCATCAGTTACTCTTGTATATTCTAATCTCTGTTCTTTTGTTAGAATTTCCCCACCACGTAGCGCCATTTAATATCTACCTCTTTTCATATATTATTAAAAAAATATTCATAAATATAAGACTATCTGATATTCATTATATAGTAAGTGATATACACTAATAAAGTGAATCAAAGTAAATTTATTTACAAGTATAACCGTTTAGTATGCTATAAACATAAGTAAAAAGGGTGCTAATAATAATAGATTAAAAGAAAGTTGGTCTGATACTACTACATCCCAGGGTAAATTAATGTTTACTTTTATGGCAGGAATTATAACGAGAAGGATATAGCCATACTAGAGAAAATATCTGTTTTACGAAAAATAGGAATACATATTTCTGATATCAAAATTATCCTTGAGAGCAACAACAAAGTGGCCGGTCTATGCTACAGCACCAACGGATCAGGATATGATCTATGTGGAAGTATGGGAACCTTACACCACCTATGAACACATTCAGAGAATCATATTGGAAGCAAGAAGTTTCACGGATAAACCCATCATCATATTCTTGTCGTTTTTAAGTTTCATTTAAGTTAACAGGTATAAACTATAGAAGGTGAAGGTTATATGAAATAACTGACTCAAGGATACATAATCTCAATAAAAAGAAAGGCGAGGCTATTTGATATGGAATCGAATAAAGCAAAGAAATTATCAATGGAAGAAAAAAAGCTGAGTAATATAAGAAATACCAACAATATTGTTACTAATGATAGCGGAATAACCGATGAAGCCCTTTATAAGTCGCTGACATCAAAATCAAAAAAGAAGAAGTTGAAAGTATTACCAATTATTGTAATTATTGCAGTTGTAGTCGGTGGAATATTGGGATACAAATATTTTTCGGCTAAGAATTCAATGATACCGGAGCTTAGCTATACGACGTATACGGTTGAAACGATGGATTTAAGTGAAGTGCTAAGTGGAAGCGGAACGTTGAAACCGGCAGATGAATATGAAGTATCAGCTTTAGTAACAGGAGAAGTTTTAGAGGCAAACTTTGAAGAAGGTGATATTGTAAATAAAGATGACATTCTATATGCCATTGATAATTCTGCTGTTTCTAACAGTATCGAAAAAGCCGAAATCTCTTTGGCTCAAGCTCAAAGAGCCTATGCGAAGAATCAAGAAAAAATCAATGATCTAGTTGTTGAATCAACGGCAGAAGGATATGTGGTTGACTTATATATTGAAGCCGGTGATGAGGTTAAACAAGGTGATGTGATTGCTTCAATACGAGATACGAAAACCATGTTAATCACTCTACCTTTTAGTGCTATTGATATAGACCTAATGGCTGTCGGCGATGAAGCGAGTGTATTGATCGATGGTTCGTTTGAAACGATCATTGGAAAAGTATCAGAAATTAGTGGGATCAATGAAGTGATAGAAGGAAATATGATCGTTCGTCAAGTTACAATTGAAGTGACGAATCCGGGTGCAATAACAAAAGGGTTAGAAGCGACGGCCAATATTGGTGATAAGGCTTGTGTAGACAACGGTGCTTTTGATTATGCAAGTGATGAAGAGATAACGGCGCATACTGCCGGAGAAGTCGGTAGTGTTTTAGTAAGAAAAGGTGATTATATCAGTGAAGCAAAAACTATGCTGATATTAAATAGTGAAGATATTGATGATTCAATACAAGATGCTGTGTATTCCCTTCGAAATGCTGAAATCTCATTGAATAATCAGTATGAAGAATTAGATAATTATAATATTACGTCACCAATCTCAGGTACAATTGTGGAATCGAACTATAATGTGGGAGATACATTGCTATCCAATCAAACCTTATGTGTGATCTATGATTTGTCTTACTTAACGATGACACTTAATATCGATGAGTTGGATATTCAAAATGTCACGGTAGGTCAAAAAGTTGAAATTACGGCTGAAGCAGCAGGAGACACTATGTATGAAGGTGCAATTACAAGAATCAATATTAACGGTACGACTTCAGATGGTGTAACAAGCTATCCGGTTACAGTTCGAATGGATCAAACGGAAGGGCTTCTTCCGGGTATGAACGTGGATACTCAAATTCTTGTTGCAGAGAGTGACCAAGCAGTTGTTATTCCTGTCGCAGCTCTTGAAAGAGGAAATAAAGTATTAGTAAAAAGTAATCAACCAACTGCAACGACAAATGCACCAGCAAATGAAACAGTAAATGCACCAGCAAATGAAACGACAAATGCAATAGCAAATAAAACCATAATGAATAATAATATTCCTGAAGGTTATGAATATGTAACAGTTACGACAGGTCTTAGCAATGATGACTATATTGAAGTGTTAAGCGGAATTAAAGAAGGCGATAAAGTTATGTATTATGAAGAGATTACAGCTATAATAACTGAATCGACGAGTGGGTTTATGATACCTGGAACAGGAGATGGTCAACAAGGTAGAGGTACGCCGCCAAGCGGAGGACCAGGAGGTAATTAGATGGATAAACTAATTGAGTTTAAGAACATATATAAAATCTATAAAATGGGTGAAACCTATGTTAAGGCAGCTGATAATATTTCTATTACAATCCATAAAGGAGAATTTGTTGCCATTGTCGGACAATCCGGTTCAGGCAAATCAACCTGTATGAACATTATCGGATGCTTGGATATTCCGACTAGCGGTATATTTTTGCTAGGTGGCAAAGATGTCAGTGAGATGAATGACAATGAATTAGCCGAAGTTCGAAATGAAATGATTGGCTTTATTTTTCAACAATACAATTTACTACCTAAGTTGACTGTTCAGGATAATGTTGAAGTTAGTATGCAATATGCAGGTGTTGGTAAAAAAGAGCGACATCAACGATCGAAAAAAGTTCTGGAAAGAGTTGGATTAGGAGATAAAATGAAGCATCTTCCATCTCAACTATCCGGTGGACAACAACAACGGGTTTCAGTTGCAAGAGCTTTAGCAGGTAATCCTTCTGTTATTCTGGCGGATGAACCAACAGGTGCCCTCGATTCAAAAACAGGGCGAAATGTTCTTACACTGATTCAGGAGTTACATAATGAAGGAAATACCATTATACTTATCACTCATGATAATTTCATTGCTAAAGAAGCTTCAAGAATCATTCGTTTAGAAGACGGACATGTGATATACGATGGCCCTTCAGACTGCGAGGCTGCATATATAACACATTTAGAAGAGGAGAGTGAGTCATGAAGATTACAGAATCCTTTATATTAGCAATGAAAAATATATTGTCAAGTAAACTTCGAGCTTTATTGACCATGTTAGGCATCATCATTGGCGTTGCAGCAGTTATTGTCATCATTGGCCTTGGAAGTGGGATGGAAAGTTACATGACAAATAGTTTCAAAAGTATGGGGACAAATCTTTTGACGGTTAATCTATTTGGAAGAGGCCAATCATCACGAAGTGTTTCCATTGATGAGATGTATGAAATCGTAGATGAAAATTCAGAATATCTCGCAAATGTATCTCCACTGGTAAATGTGAACAAAACAGTTAAAATCGGAAGTGATACCCTTGATACAACAACCATTTCCGGTGTAGGTGAAGATTATGATAACATGAAGGCATTAGCCTTGACACAAGGTAGATTTCTACAATATGTTGACATACTTAAACGAAAAGATGTATGTGTCATTGGTAGCTACATAAACAATGAATGGTTTAATGGCAATGGGGTCGGTGACAATATTCGTATCGGCGGTAATCTTTATAAAGTGGTAGGAGTGTTAGAAGAAAAAGCAGACAGTGAAGAAAGCGGTGAAGATGATGTGGTCTATATTCCATATACAGCTGCCATGAAGTTAGCTTATACCGGAACCATATCAAGTTATACCTTCGAAGTAGTATCGGAAGATCAAATAACGGAGGCTAAAGCAGGCATTGAAGAAAAACTTACGGAAGTGTTTGGTAGTGATAGCAGTTATCGCATTACCAGCTTATCTGAAATGCTCGATACGATGACTGGCATGATTAATATAATGGTTACGGTACTTGCTGCAATAGCTGCCATATCTTTGGTTGTTGGCGGGATAGGTATTATGAACATTATGTTAGTATCCGTTACGGAACGAACTCGTGAAATAGGTATTCGAAAAGCGTTAGGTGCGAAGCAACATCACATTATGACACAGTTTGTAATTGAAGCGGCAACAACCAGTGCAATTGGTGGAGTTCTTGGTATTATTACCGGATATCTACTATGCTATGCAGGTACTTCAATTGTTGCTTCAATTACAGAAACAGAGATGTCGATATCACCTACATTTACATCGGTGATGACATCGTTCAGTATCTCTGCAATGATTGGCATTGTCTTTGGTTACCTTCCTGCTAAAAGGGCGGCAAAGCTAAATCCTATAGAAGCATTAAGATACGACTAAACTTTAAGAGGAGGTAAGAAATGAAAAAAATATTTATCTTAGTATTATCTGCAATGCTCGCGACTGCTTCTTGTCAAGTATCAATAAACGGAGCAACAAATGATAAGGTACTCGAAGTAATTCAATATTTAGGTATTCTCAATGGTGACGAAAATGGTGATCTGAATTTAGATCAACCGGTAACAAGAGCTGAATTTGCAAAAATGTTAGTAAGCGCATCGAATTATATGGATGGTATATCAACAACAGGGACAACTTCAAGTTTTTATGACGTTAAATATACCCATTGGGCAGCAAGTTATATTCGACTTTCAGTTAATGAAGGTTGGTTTAAAGGCTATCTTGACGGTACGTTTAGACCAAACAACACCATTGTTCTAGAAGAAGGTATTACTGCCATGCTTCGTGTATTGGGTTATACATCGGATCAATTGATCGGGACCTATCCATCAGCGTGGTTGAACAAATATATTATTCTTGGTATGAATGAAAATATGAGTGCAAACCAAGGTGATGTTTTAACAAGAAGAGATTGTGTTCAATTGTTTTACAATATGCTCGGATCGGAAAATATTAACGGAATGGTTTATGGTTCTACCATAGGATTAACAATGGACGAAGATAATCAAGTTGACTACTTTTCCATGGTAAATGAAGAAACAATAGGTCCTATTGTCATAGAAAGTGATCAATGGAAGACAACTCTACCTTTTGATTTGGATCAGGCAACGATTTATAAAAACAATGAACTTACCACTCAAGGTAAATTAGTTGCATATGATGTCATCTACTATAATGAGAATATGAAAACGATTTGGGCCTATAATGAACCGGTGATCGGAATTATAACCGATCTATTACCTGATGCGACATCTCCTAGTGAAATTACCGTAAATAATAATACCTATGCACTTGGTACCTCAGACTCAATAGATAAAGTGTCGTCTGCAGGTATATATAATATGGGTGACACTGTTGCTTTATTGCTGGGTATGGAGGGGGAGATAGTTGATATTATTAATGCTGACCTAATTGACCAAACCACCTATGGTATTGTTAGTGCTCAAAATGTTTCGACATATTTAAATATGAATGGTAAAGCAGTAATTACAAAAACCATGACGGTCATAGCAACGGATGGAAAAGAATACGAATATCCGTATGAGGACACATCAATATATGTTGGTGAGGTTGTTTCAGTAAGCTATCATATGGGTGAAATAACTATCGGAAAGACAGAAAACAAAACATTAGTCGGCACAGTGAATGAAACGGGTACAAGAATAGGTGCATATACTTTGGCAGATGATGCACAAATAATAGATGTTAATACAACTTTTGATTATCAGGTTGTGTATCCGCAAAGACTTGCAGGAACAGAGCTTTCTCTGTATAACGTTAAATTTTATGCATTAAATGCCCAATATGAAATAGAGTATCTAATTCTATATGATGCAACAGGTGATCTAGCGACTTATGGATTGATTACTTCATCTCGAGAACGCGACAAAGATGAAGTTGCAGATGGCGAATCAGTCCATGGAACCTATGATTATATCGTTGATGAAAAAACCGGTGTTTATACAACAACTGGTTCAATTTTAGATACTGATTTGAGTGGAGCTCAATTTAATTACGTCAATGGATCACTTATAAGTTTAAAGCTCCTTAAGGAAGTAGAAGTTTCAAACATGACAAGTCGTACGATAACAGGAGATGGAGTTGTATATGATATGGCACAAAACGTTATTGTCTATTATAAAGTGAATAATAACTATTATATTACTGAGTTAACTGCCGTCTCGGATTTGACCCAATATGACGTCTATGCATATTATGATAACGGACATACCTTTGGCAAGCAAATTAGAGTTATATGTGCCGTTAAAAAGGATTAACCCCCTTAACTCTAGTGAAGAACAAGAGTGGCTTTGCCACGTTTTGTGATATAGCTAAACAACAACCCTCCTCTGTAAATTTAGAGGGGGGGGTAATATAATATAATTAATTCACACCTGAAAGACTGTCTTGTGATAGAGTGCTATGATAATAAGTTTCACCTGAACTAAGAATAAATCGGGGAACTCTAGTATAAGATAGTTGCTTCTCGTAATGACTCTTTCTCGAGGAAACCAGTTTTTGTGAGTCAAATTTTTCGATATTTAGCATTTCATGAACGAAAAGAAAAGATATATCTTCCTTATCATGCAGTAAACCTTCTTTCGCTAAAGATTCACCGATACCAAGAAACATGTTGCGAAGCAAGGATAAAACTTAGATCATAATATTTTTAGGCATTTCACGTAAACCGACAAATATTCTGTAGTTTCGCAAATCAAACAACATTTTATCAGCCTTTGATGTTGAATGATTTTGTTTAATGGTAGCATATAAGCTTTGTAACAGAGATTCGGTTTTCTTGGCATGATTTTCGTATTTAGCTAATGATATTTTTGCAATATTGTTGAATAAGCTTTAGAATCTGATCTGGATTTTCTGCCCATCTTCTTACGCCAAGATCGGTATCATGGTCACTTCGATGTCTGTATCGATTCATCAAGTCGATGATTAATGTATGATTGGATTTGATATCCTCTCTTATGTTATGAAGTCTTATGCGACAGATAGGGTACCTAATCCTATTTCAGTTGTTGGATTATTAGGAAGTGCCAGTTTCAAAGGATTTCAATATTGGTTCTGCTTATCTTTCCATATTTTAGTAATGAGATTCCCTACTTGATTATCCATGGTGAAAGCTTAAATTTACCACCTTGTCCTTGAGAATACGAAATTCGGCGAACTTACTGCTATAAATAATAATAAATTCATTCGAATTACTATACCCGAAGACTTGGATTATAACGTATGTTTTAATAATGCCTATGAAGAAAAAGATTTCATAGATAAACTTAGAGTAAGAAACAGCAATTTGGAAATATCTTGTTCCGTCATGACAACAGTCAATAATGAATTGGAATAGGTGTTAATAAAAGCGTATAATGAGGAAGAACAGAATAGGGGGGATGGTTATGAGATTATTATTGGCAGAAGACGAAAAAGATTTATCAAGAGCATTAGTATCGGTTCTCAAGAAAAACAATTATTCAGTTGATCCTGTTTATAATGGACAGGACGCTATAGAGTATATTGTAGAAGGGAATTATGATGGTGCTATTCTAGATATTATGATGCCGGTTAAGGATGGTATCGAGGTTTTGAAAGAAGTAAGATTAAAAGGAATTAATATACCTATTATCATGCTGACGGCTAAAGCTGAGATTGAGAATAGAGTTGAAGGTCTTGATTATGGAGCTGATGATTACCTTACAAAACCCTTTGCAGTACCTGAGTTGCTGGCAAGAATCCGAACCATGACTAGAAGAAAAACTGAAGGCCGTAGCGATAACGTCATCACAGTGAGTAATCTAAAGCTTGACATTAGTACGAATGAATTAGTTACAGATATAGGTAAAGAGTTTATCGCTAACAAAGAATTCCAAATGATGGAAATGATGATGTTGAATAAAGACCAATTTATTAGTGTAGACCGATTGTTTGAAAAAATATGGGGTTATGATAGTGAAGCGGATATGTCGGTGGTCTGGGTTAATATTTCGAACATCCGGAAAAAGCTTAAGAAACTAGATGCAAAAGTGGAAATCACAGCAAAGAGAAATATCGGTTATAGGTTGGTGGAAAAAGATGATTAAACAAATGGAACGTAGGTTTACAATTGTTGCAATTTCAGTCATAAGTTTAGTGTTATTGATATTATTTATTCTAGTCAATGGAATTAGCATAAGCGGAAATATTCAAAGGGCAGATGATTCTTTAACTAGACTTGCTGAAGCCCCTCTATTTGATGATAAACATATTATTAAACCGGAAAATGACATTTTTGAAAAAGATAAAAAGGGAATTGTTGATAATGAAACTGAAACAACAGTGGATGACTTCAAAGATCAACGTGATAGTGGTAAAGAAGAAAACCGATCTTTCGAAGTTGTTATTGATGTGGATAAGAACTTAATAAGCACAAATGCCAATGATAAGAACATGATCGATGATGCTGTCTCTTATGATATGGCGCTTTTGGCTTTGAAAGATGATACTGATTATGGTTTTGTTGATGACTTTAGATATTTGAAAATTGAAGAAAAGGATGTTTACAAATTCATTTTTTTGGATTATTCATTTGAAAGACAGTTTGAAATTAATTTTATTATGGTCAGTATTGGCGTTTACATTGTAGCTGTCATATTAGTTACTGTATTGGTGTTCATTTTCTTGAAACCTGTTATGCGTCCGATCAAAGAATCTTATGCTAAGCAGAAACAGTTCATAACGGATGCATCCCATGAGATAAAAACCCCTTTAACGATTATATCAACGGATATGGAATTGTTGGAAATGGAAAATGGTCCATCTGAGTGGATAAAAAGTGTAAATAACCAGGTAGAAAGATTGAGTGCATTAACGAATGAACTAGTAACATTATCTAGAATGAATGAAGAAGATTCGGGTCTTCCAATGAATGAAATTAACTTTTCGGATATTGTAAACGATGTTATTATGGGCTTTGAACCAGGTATTAAAGCGAAAGGCAGAAGCTTAGAAGTTGATGTAGAAGAGGATATTATGATAAAGGGCCATCATGATTCCATTGAAAGAGTTATGTCAATACTAATGAATAATGCATTAAAATATAACAATGAAAAAGGAAGAATTAAAGTCGATTTATCCCAAAAGGGTAAAAAGGTAAAACTGATTGTATATAATTCAGTTGAGACTATTGAAATAGGTAATCACGATGAATATTTTCAAAGGTTTTTCCGATCGGATGCATCAAGAAACAGTGAAACCGGTGGTTTTGGAATTGGCCTTGCAGTTGTAAGGTCAACGATAGAAGAGCATAAAGGAAGAATTGAAGCGAAAAGCCAGGATGGGAAAAGTCTTGAAATTATATCTACCTTTAAAACAGCAGTTTAGCTGCTACTATTAAAAATACTAATAAACTCAATGGTTTTTTGGGGGAAGGGGGAGTTGTGCCTTGAGATATATGAATCAACAAAAAATGTGATTAGTAATTGTACATAAATGTAAATATTGGTATGCTATATACAAAACCTAAACTGCTTTTCAGCTTAGGTTGGTGTCAACTTATCATGTAATACAATTCTATGTGACTAATCCCACTTATAATGCATTATAGGTATTTTCAAACCAAGAATGTCAGTGGTATAATTGAGATGTAGCAGTATGTAAGCTCATGTCTGAGGAGGTGATCCTAATGACGTATAAGGTACACAAGTTTCACATTGAAAAAGACATATATGAAATTGCTTTAGAAAGATATTTGAATGAGCTTCAAGGAGAAGTTATTTCGATAATACCTAACATAGTTCCCAAATTTCACATGATGGGTGCCACAGCAGGATATGACTATTTGATGATTGTTGAGAAAATCATTTGATAATCATAGATGATACTTTTCATAGTAAAGATGAGGTCATGGGTTTGAATCGCATTGTTAGCTTTATTCAGAAGTCTTTCTCGAAAGAGGAAGGCTTTTTTGTAGGCTGAGTCAGCCAGATGGAATACAAGAGCACGCCATATAGGCTTTTATAATAGAATGATTGATGTTAATGTGTTACACTCTATTTATTTAGTGAGTAAGTAAGTAAGTAAGTAAGTAAGTGAGAAAGAAAGTAATTATGTAAGTGAGAAAGTGAGTAAGTAAGTGAGAAAGAAAGTAATTATGTAAGTGAGAAAGTGAGAAAGTTATGGAAATAATTAAAGTTAAAGGAAATACTTATTGTATCGATACAGGTATGACTTATATTCCTTTTTATAAAATAAGTGATACAGAGATCATTATGCTGGATTCCGGTTGGGCAACAGGGGAACGTTCTGGAATAACGCAACTGTTTGAAGAAAATGATTTAAACGTTGTTGGTATCATCAATACCCATTCGCATATTGACCACAGCGGAAACAACGCATTTCTAAAGGCTAAGTATAACTGTACGATTGCAATGGCAGCTGTTGAAGCACATATCTGCAGTTCGTTGATTAATCTGAAATTGTATTATAGCAGGCATTCTTTAACGGGTGTTGAAAAACACTTTGGCCATATGGTTTGTGAGACGGATATTATGATATCAGATACACAAAACAGCGTTTATATGCATGGAACTAAGTTTAAGATTCTTCATACACCAGGTCATAGTCCTGCACATATCTGCATCATTACGCCAGATGATGTAGCTTATTTAGGGGACAGCCTCATAACAGAGCAAGTTATGAAAGGAGCAAAACTTCCGTATGCATTTGTTCTGGAAGAAGACTTGAAAAGCAAAGAAAAGCTATATGATCTCAAATGCAGTAAATATATTGTAGCTCATAAAGGTGTTTTAAATGATATCTCAACATTAATATCAGAAAATATCGTATTTTATAAAAGCCGTGCGGCTAGAGTGTATAAGTTGATATCAGCTCCAATGACAATGGAAGATTTAATGAAAATCGTTGTAAAAAGATGGAATCTTAATATCAAGAGTCCGAATAAATATATAGTAATAGAACGGATGTTACGTTATTATGTTGAATATTTGTTGGATACAGAACAGATTGAAATCATTATAGAAGATGGATTTTTGAAATATCAACATGCACGTAAAGAAAAAGAACCCTATTTCATTGTATGAAAGGCCAGTTGATAAGTTACCACACCAACCGGCACTTTGTCTGTCAGTATGTAAGCAATCAATAGAATTAGCTAGAGTTTGAGATGGATTATAAAGAATGTCAATTAACGTGAATAAAAGTTTGACAATCAATCCATAACTGTTATAATAAGCTTACAATTAAATAAATTCAGACTGGGGAGCCGTAAATGGCTGAGAGGACTCGTTCGACCCATACAACCTGTACTAGATAATGCTAGCGAAGGGAGTCATTTTTGATATAATAAAGATAAACTCTTACTTCCAAGTAAGAGTTTTTTATGTTGTTACAGGAAAGTCCTACATTCCAGCATCATATCTTAAAGACTGATATGATGTCTACAAGGAAACGTTCCTTCTACACTACGAAGTTTTTCCTTTGAAAAAAGCGTGGCAAAGCCACTCTTCTTGCATGGCAGGAAAGTCTATAATATTGATTAATTGTAAAAATCATGAAAGGAGTACAACATGGCAGATATAAATGTTAGTTTACAAGTTTTACCAAGAGTTCCAGATGATCAAATTTATGAGGTAGTCGATAAAGTGATCGCCTATATTGCTTCTACAGGCGTTAAATATGAAGTGGGTCCGATGGAGACGACAATGGAAGGTGAGTTAGATGTATTAATGGAAATCGTTAAGAAAGCGACTCATATTTGTGTTGCAGAAGGTGCAACTCGTGTGTTTTCTATGATTAAGATTGACTATAAACCAGAAGGTGTGACAATGGATGAAAAGACTTACCAATATCGCAAATAAGAGTTATTCTCTTATTCTGATTTTTTTATTAATTGCATTATGGCATATCAGTGTAAGCCTTCACCTTGTCAAAGATTTTGTGCTACCCTATCCGCTAGACGTAGTGACAACATTATATAAAATTCGAGGTGAATTGTTTGTGCACTTAAGAGTAACGATACAAGAGGCAGTGTATGGTTTATTGTTTGCGATTATATTCTCTATCGCATTTGCATTTATTATGGACCAATTCTCCGTAGTGAAAAAAGCATTGTTTCCAATCTTTCTAGTGTCTCAAACTGTACCGGTAATATTACTTGCACCCTTGTTGTCCATGTGGTTTGGATTCGGAATGTTTCCGAAAATCTTAGTGGTTATTCTGGTTTGTTTTTTCCCGATTGTGGTGAGTCTAAATGAAGGGCTTGAAACGGTAGATCGTGATGAAATTGATCTTATGAAATCAATGGGAGCGAGTTATCTACAGGTTTTCAAACTCGTCAAATTCCCATCGGCTGCTATCAGTTTTTTTTCAGGTCTGAAGGTTGCAGCTACTTACAGCTTTATGGGAGCCGTCATAAGTGAGTGGATGGGTGGCAAAGAAGGCCTAGGGATCTATTATCTCAGAGCCAAGAAGTCATTCGATATAAACAGAGTTTTTGCAGTCGTTCTTGTCATTGTGTTAATGAGTATGCTGATCTATTACTTGGTTGCTAAGTTACAGCAGGTCACAATGCCATGGAACAATAAAACGACGAACAATAAAACATAATAGGTAAACAAAATTTGAAAGGAGCGCATAAGTTGTTATTATGCACAAGCAGATGAAGAAAATATTAGTATTAGTTTTAGTAATGAGTCAATTAGTTTTTATAGTAGGTTGTACAAAAGAGGAAGAAACAGTTGAAATGGATAAGGTAACATTTATTCTTGACTGGCTCCCGAATACAAACCATACTGGAATATATAGTGCCATCGAAAAAGGATATTTTTCAGATGTGAACATTCAAGTTGAAGTTATTCAACCATCTGAGGGTGATGCTAATACGTTGGTGGCAACAGGTCAAGGTGAATTTGGAGTATCTTTTCAAGAATCATTGTCGATGGCTAGAACGGCAGAAAACCCAATTCCGATTATAGCCATTGCAGCGATCATTCAAAACAATACTTCAGGGTTTGCCGGATTGACTGAAAGCAATATAAAATCCCCTAAAGATTTTGAAGGAAAAATATATGGCTCATGGGGAACTGAGATTGAAACGGCCTTTATAAAAACCATGATGGAAAAAGAAAATGCAGATGTAGAAAAACTTGAAGTTATTGATATTGTAAGCTATGATTTTCTTACAAGTATAACAAATGATGTGGATTTCCAATGGATCTATTACGGATGGGATGGGATTGCAGCTGAAGAAAAAGGTGTTGATATTAGCTTCATCAAGTTGCAAGATATTGACGAACGGTTGAATTTTTATACACCTATTATCATTACCAGTGAAACACTCATTGAGGAAGATCCGGATTTAGTCAAACGATTTTTAAGTGCAGCAACCAAAGGATATGAGTATGTAGCTGCAAATCCTGAAGAGGCAGTGAAAGATTTGCTCAAACATGCTCCGGAAACAGATGTGGACATTGCAACAGCTTCACAAATCTATTTAGCTGACGAGTTTATTGCGGATAGTAAAGGTTGGGGATATATGGAAGATTCCATATGGACTACCTTTAGTGACTGGATGTTTGAAAACGGCGTTATAGCTAAGGAACTTGATGTAGAGAAGGCGTATACAAATGAATTCTTACCAAAAAAATAAGCAACAACCAAAATTTAATATGACAAATATTATTTCTACATATGAATCTTTAGAGGTAATCAATCAGATAAATATGCATGTTCATTCGGGAGAGTTTGTAACCATATTAGGACCTTCCGGATGTGGAAAGAGTACATTGTTTCATATTTTGGCAGGTTTATTAAAGCCTGATAGCGGCCAGGTTTTTATTGATAATGAAGATGTAACCGGCAAGACAAACCTTGTCAGTTACATGTATCAAAAAGACCTGCTGTTACCATGGAAAAAGGTAATTGATAATATTGCGCTACCATATGTGATCCAAGGATTTAATAAGAAAGAAGCAAGAGATAAGGTTCAAGAGTATTTTGAAATATTTGGATTAAGCGGCTTTGAGGAATATTATCCAAATCAGTTATCAGGTGGTATGAAACAAAGGGCAGCAATGATGCGAACATATATGAATGAACATGATATCATGTTGCTCGATGAACCATTTGGTCGATTGGATGCGATTACCAAACTTAAAATGCAGCAATGGCTTAAGAAGGTTCGGAAGAAGTTTAATCGAACGATTCTTTTTATCACACATGATATTGAAGAAGCTCTCTATTTATCAGATCGAATATATATATTGTCCGATCGCCCAGCTTCAATTATTAAAGAAATTGATGTGGAATTGGATCAGAGTGACTTTTTGACTTGCACTACGAGTGAAGGTTTTAACTTGTTGAAGGCGGAAATTATTGGGTTGTTGCATACTTATTAATTCTTCGGCTTAAGTCGCCATAAGGATAGATTCTCAGGTACTACAACGTAGGCCGCTCATCCCAGACCAATTTTCTAGTGAGCCACGAAACGCAGCAAACTCTCTTCGGCTTATGTCGCCATAAGG